>OGOP01000889.1_pt1 | contig 23793 bp, 10 predicted proteins | sample 1552591 | NCBI WGS metagenome assembly OGOP01 (sample SAMEA2580120, study PRJEB22360) | human gut metagenome | biome: human gut; feature: human-associated habitat; material: faeces | place: Denmark | collected 2008/2010 | reverse complement strand
CACACTCACGAAGCATTCCCCAAGCACCGCCTCGTGCGCAAGAACCGCCAACACACTCACGAAGCAGACCTGCTCATCAGCCAGCGTCCGATTTGCTAAACCAAAGTAAATATTATAATTTTGCGACAATATGACAACAACAGCATAACCATGACAATAACAGTGGAAAACAGGGAAATACCGGTGCTGCTTCTGACGGGATACCTCGGGAGCGGCAAGACAACTCTGGTCAACAGAATACTCTCCAACAAGAAAGGCATCAAGTTCGCCGTCATCGTCAATGACATAGGCGAGGTGAACATCGACGCGGACCTCATCCAGAAAGGCGGCGTTGTCGACACCACGGACGACAGCCTTGTCCCTCTCCAGAACGGCTGCATCTGCTGCACGCTGAAAATGGACCTTGTCGCCCAGCTGAACGACCTCTGCCGCTCCGGCAAGTTCGACTACATCGTCATCGAGGCGAGTGGAATATGCGAGCCCGCCCCTATCGCACAGACCATCTGCTCTTTCCCCAAGCTTGTTCCTGAATATGCCCAATCGAATATTCCGAAACTCGATTGCATAGTCACCGTTGTGGACGCTCTGAGGATGCAGAGTGAGTTCGCCTGCGGGGACGCTCTCAAGAAGGACAATCTGGAGGAGGATGACCTTGAGAATCTTGTGATCCAGCAGATCGAGTTCTGCAACATCGTGCTTCTGAACAAGGCGTCCGAGGTGAAGCCCGAGGAGCTTGGCAGGGTCCGCAGCATAGTGAAGGCTCTGAATCCGAAAGTGACGATCTTCGAGTGCGACTATGGAGACATCGATCTTGACAAACTTCTGAACACCAGGATGTTCGATTTCGATAAGACGGCTACTTCGGCGGCTTGGATCAACGCCATCGAAGGAGAGGGCAACGAAGCTGATCATGATGACGATGACCACGATGAGGATCATGACGGGCATGAACATGACCATCATCACGAGGAACACGACCACGAGCATCACCACGAGGGGCACGAGCATCACCATCATCACGATCACGAGGGTGGCGAAGTCGAGGAATATAACATCGGGACCTTTGTCTATTATCGCCGTCAGCCGTTGGACATCAACAAGTTCGACTGGCTCGTCTCCAAAAAGTGGCCGAAGAACGTGATCCGGGCCAAGGGTCTGTGCTATTTTGCGGACGAGAAGGACAAGTGCTACCTCTTCGAGCAGTCCGGAGTGCAGAAATCCATCAAGGACGCCGGTCTGTGGTTCGCCACGATGCCGGAGGATCAGCTTCAGGAGATGATGCGCAGGGACAAGAATCTGCGTAAGGATTGGGATCCGGTCTATGGCGACCGTATGATCAAGATTGTCTTCATCGGGCAGAATCTTGACCGCAAACAGATAGCAGATCTGATGGATTCTTGTTTAGGGGAGTAAGAAGCTGTTTTGAATTGTTTGAAATGTTCTTTGAGGTGAAAAATCTTCATTTTCTTCCCGCTTCTTCAGTCAGATAGCACCGCTATCTTCCTTGGAAGAAGCGGTCGAAACTGAAGTTTTTCACTCTCAACCCAGCGCCCGAACCGAGGGCAATCGAACTTGTTCGGATTGCCGAGGTGAGCAGCAGGGAAAGAGCTTGCTCTTAACCTTCAAACAAACAATTCAAAACAGCTTCTAAGTTTGGGGCGAACGCGAAAAAAAGGAAAATCCAAAATTTTGCACGTTACCAAAATTTTGGATTTTATTTTTTCGCTCACGCCAGTGAAACTTAGCGAACGACAGCGAAAAAATCAAATGGTGGATTTTGGTAACGTGCAAAATCCGCCATTTGCCTTTTTTTCGATGTCGCTCAGCACCTATGTCGCTTCGACAGGTTCAGCGACCGGGAATTACAGCTCGGTCACGAAATGGTGCTTGCCGGGGGCGAGGAGTTTGGACTCGCGGGAGCTGTCGGGGCCGGGGATGAGGGCGGTGGCGGTGGTGCCGGCGGGGATCTCGACGGTCCACTCGAACTTGTCGCCGGTGCGCTTCCAGTTGCTTACAATCTTTCCGTAAGGCGAATCATAAGAGCAGTTCACCCAGTCAAGGCCTTCGATTGGGTAAGGCTTCAGCTCGATTGACTTGTAGCCTGGCTCGGCAGGACGTATGCCGCCAAGATATTCATAATACCAGGTCACGAGGTCGCCGAGAAGCATCACGTGGTTGCCGGAGTTCATCGCAGGATCGGCGGTGTTGCCGTTCCAAAGCTCCCAGATTGTCGTGGCACCGTTTTTCGCCATGTAACCCCAACTTGGATAGGTCTCGTTCGTGGCGATCTTAAGGGCAAGGTCAGGTCTGCCGAACTCGGTGAGAGTGCGCATCAGAACCATCATTCCGACGACTCCACAGCTCACATGACCGTCACAGTCCACCTCGGTCTTGTGCACGATGTGCTCGAACACATCACCCTCACGCCCGTCAGGAACCATTCCGAAATAAAGCGGAAGAAGGTTGGCTGTCACGGTGTTGTTGCCGTAGAAGCCTTCCTTAGCGTTGAAATACTTCGCGTTGAACGCCTCACGGGCCGCGGCGGCATATTCATTGAATATCTTGACATCCTCCGGATGGCCGGCGATCGGAGCGAACTCTATCATCTTGTTCAAGAGGAAAAAGTAGAATGGAGTGGATATCAGAGGCGAGGCTGTCTTTCTCGCAGGATCCTGTGAATGAATAAGTTCCAGAGATTCAGGCGGCATACACCAGTCCCCGTAGGTGTCCTTGATCATCACGCCATCCTTCAGGTACTTCGACCTCATATATTCAAGCCACTTCTTCATCGCGCCGTAGTGATCCTTGATGGACCGGTCGTCCCCGAATCGGCGATAGACCATATCCGCACCAGTGAAGAACGCTCCTGGCCAGGTGAAATTGTCCTGATAGAGGGTCCAGTAGCGAGGGCAGACGTCCGAGATGCTGCCGGCCTCGTTCTGCCCGTCGTGGATGTCAGTCAGCCACTTGGAATAGAGGGCGTGGTTGTTGAATATGTAGGATTCGCCGTAGCAACCCATCGTGCGGTCGCCGAGCCAGCCAAGTCTCTCGTCCCTCTGCGGGCAGTCGGTAGGCATACCGCGATAATTGCCCCTGATTCCCCAGAAAGCGTTGTGGTAGATCTGGTTGATCACGGCGTTGGAGGTCTCGAAATGTCCCGTGACAGCCATCTTGTCGTACATCACCTGCCCCTCGAAATCGCCGAGCTTAGGTTCGTTCTTCAAGCCTTTTATCTCAACGTAACGGAAACCGTGGTAAACATATTCAGGATGCCAGACGATCGGCTTGCCGTCCTTGGCGATGTAGGTGTCGAGGACCTTTGCGGTACGGAGATTGGCAAGGTAGAGAGTGCCGTCAGGATTGAGAAGTTCAGCGAACTTCATCGTGAGGGTGTCGCCTCTTTGCAGTCCTCGGGCCTTGATCTGAAGGCGGCCGACCATATTCTGTCCCATATCAAGGATGTAACCGTGATCGGTCTTGGTGATGGAGACCGGCTTCACGATGTCCTGAACAGCGATGTTAGGGTTAGGCTGGAGAACCAGTCTGCCGCCCGGAGCGTCCATCAATGAGGCCTTCGCCCAAGCGGAATCATCGTAACCGACCTTTGTCCATCCGGTCAATTCCTTACGGGCGTCGTAAGTCTCACCGTCGAACTCGTTGTTGGCTCTGATCGGTCCCTCGCAGGTGATCTTCCAGCTCTCGTCGCTGACAACGGTCGCGGTGCGGCCATCGGTGTAAACAATGTCCAGCCGGTACCAAAGCCTCGGTACCCCGAAGCCCTTCATACCCGGCTCCCTCATCGTGGTATAACGGCCGCAGCCAAGGCTTACGGCAAGAGCGTTCTGACCTTTCTTGAGAGCCTTACGGACATCGAACTCATTGAAATATACCCTTATCCTGTACTCCGACACGGTCGGGGAAAGTTCCTGGTCACGGGTGATATATTCCCCGTTGATCCAAGTGTCATAGACTCCGAGGCCGCTGATGCGGAGGGTCGCCTCCTTCACCTTGCCGTCAAGTGTCACTTCCTTGCGAAGGTAGCGGGCAGGAAGCACGGTGTTACCCTTAAGAATATCTCCCTCATAGGCGCAGCCGATCCATTTGCCGTCATATTCAGCGGCGGAAACCGACAGAGCGACGGCAAGTGCCGCGAATACTGTTAAAATTCGTTTGATCATTATCTGAATATTTTAGTGTTATTTCTTGAATATTAGGTTCATGTCCCGCTCAATGGCAGGGCCGGCGATGTTCTCCGGCACGAAAGACCAATGGCCGATCTTGGCAGGGTCACCGATGACGGCCGGGTCGATCACACGGTTCTTTTTGAGATATTCATAGAGAATCTCGCGGATCTCCGGGTAGTATTCAACTGTTCTTTCGGCGATCTTGTCAGTGTCGATGCCTGCCTCGGCGAGGAGTCCGCCGCCACCGCTGGCGCGGTAGGAAGTCATCGCTACGTTGTAGGTCTCGTCCATACTGAACGGCTTTCCATCGGCCATAGAGGTGATCACGATCCTTGAGCCGAAAGGCTTTGTGACATCAACGGTGTAGTCGATTCCGGCGGCGGAGTCGAAGTTGTAGGCACGCTCGATGAACGACCAACCCATCTGGCCCGTGCGCGGGTCGTCCTTCTGGACTATGTTCAGCACGTGGTCGGTCGGTTTCGTGGCAGTGACGATCCAACGGTTGTAGGAGGCCTCCAGATAGTCCTTGATCTCCTTTCCGGTCATCGTGATCACATAGAGCTGGTTTTCAAACGGATAAATTGTAAACAAGTCCTTGTAAATCAAAGTCCCACCCTTGACGAATCCGTCATAGGTCAATGGAGCCGCGATCGAGATCCGCGCCGGAGCGCAGCCAAGGCAAAGCGTGTGGACAAGGTTCACATAATCACACATTCCCTTGTACGCGTCACGGGTACGCATATCAACCTTCAACTCACCGACCTCCTGGGTGGTGAAGACCTGCACGGCCTGATAGTCCTCGTAAAAGTCCCTTTCCATCTGAGTGTCAATCCTGTGGGGATCAACCGGAATGAGTTCCGTGGAATGGGTCTTGGAAACGACCTTGCCGTCCTTAACGGTGACATTCACCGTTCCGTGTCCCACAAAGCGGCAATGGCTTCCGGAATTTATGAGTCCGATGCTGTCGCAGCAGGTCACGAACGGCCTGTGGTCGTGAGAGCAGACCACGAAATCCACTCCACGCAGACTCTTGTACAGATCCATTCCCTGTCCTTCCAGCATCGAGCCGTCTCCGGGTCCTGTTCCCGAATGCACGGACACGATCACCACATCAGGCTTCTCCTTGGCCCTCACCTTGTCCACATCCTCCTGAGCCAGAGGAACAAGGCTCTCGAACGTCATTCCGCTCCAGAGTTTCTCCGACAGCCAGTTCTTCATGTTGGCGTTTGTGAAACCCAGTACGGCGACCTTCAGTCCGCCCTTCTTGTAGATCTTGTACAAAGGAAAATACGGTTCCCCGTTGTCAGTGCGGATAGCGTTTCCAGCCAGAAACGGAATCCCGTGCGACTCAAGGTCCCGAGCGATGCGGTCATAGACCTTGTGACCGGTCTCGATGTCATGGTTGCCCACCGTGACGGCATCGTAGCCCATGTAGGCGGCAAGGCGTGGATAGACATGAGGAGAGAGTGTGTCCACATAGTTGAAATAGTACGCGGCGTTGTCTCCCTGAAGGCAGTCCCCCGCATCGATGAAGACAACTTTGTCCGCACCGGCCGCCGCACGGACGCTGTCCACTATCGGCTTGACGGCTAAAAGGGACTTCTTCACCCCGTTCCCGACATAGGTGGAATCGAAATAGGTTCCGTGCACGTCATTCGTGGTAAGAAGCTGGATGACATATTCCCCGTCCTTGGGACCCGAACCGCATCCGGCCAACAGAAATCCGGCGGAAGCGGCGACAATGATAGACTTGAATATTACTTTCATACCTTATAAATATATTTCAAAATCCCTTTGCCTGCGTGAGCCTCCCGAAGCCTTAGCCGTTTTCCTGGAGTTCAAGGCACGCCCGAGATCGAACAGGACGCTCAGCTTCTGCTGGCTGCCCTGGAATCCATCACTTGTGAAATGGAACACGGCGGAAAGCCTCAGACGCACGAAATCAGCGATATACGGCTGCCAGTAGATCTCGGCACGGTCATAAAACCCAGAATGCTTCCAGTTCCCGCCATAGTCACAGACGCGGTAGAACGGACTTCCGGCGTACAAATCCTGTCCGAGCATATTCCCTCCTCCGTCAATGGTGAAGTAGTAAGGCATCTGGCCCGTGCCATAGTAGGAATCATTCTGAACGCCCAGTTTCTTGTACGCGAGGTTCAGCGTCAGCAGCCCGCCGAACGCAGGCTCAAGCCCCGTCTCGTTGATCCTGTCCTGATGTATTCCTTGAATATAGCTGAGCTTGGAGTTCCAACGGAAGTCGCGTCTCCCGGCGGTCAGCGACACGAAAGGCGAGACAAGAATATTATCCACCACGCCCCGATATTCAAGCGTGTTGGCGAAGTGGTACATAGTCGCCGTCCACCCGGCGCGCAGGAAATCACCGGCAAGGGCGTAATTGCCGTATGTGAATATCTGGAAGCGCTCACGCCGTCCGTGCCCGATCATTCCCATCCAGTCCAAACCGGCCTCGCAATAGCCTTTCCGGGTCTCGTACTTCAGGAGTAATCCTTCTATGTTGTTGTCATAAAACTGGTTGACATCGGAGATGAACAGGGACGGAACCTGATCGGCCTTCACAGGATCCTCCGCCCAGCCCTGATAACCCGAGCCGAAAACGGAGTTCCCGCGCGGGAATATTCCCGCCAAGAGATTGAATTTTCCGCTTCTGCGTCGGCTTTCAAGGCCGTACCAGAATGTCATCTCCCGGAAAAGTCCTATGTTCTGAAGATCCTTGTCGCTTTCGGACACGGGGGCCTCACCCATATTCTTCATCACATCGATTCCGAGCGTAAGCTGATGGGTGAACCGGCCGCCCGCCACCTTGACACCGACCGTGGGAGTCAGCCTGGCGGCGTGAACCGTGCCGGATGTCTCGAACTTGTTGCCAGCGCCATCATATTCCCGATTGTCAAAATAGTACTGGAAATCAGCCCCGTAGGTAAAGGTAGCCTTTTGTTGGGCACGACCGGCGAAGGCCGACGCCAGAAGAAGTGTTATTACAATTACGCTCTTTCTCATATTCATAAGCCCGGAAGGAAAAATCCCGCCTCCGAGGCAGTTTATGCAAAATTACTGATTATTTTGTAATTTCGCACCCGTATGGAAGAACTCAAGCTACAGACTCCCGTCGAAACGGGCCGAAGCAAGGTAGGCGTCTCCCTGAATGACAAGATTGTCATTCTCGGCAGCTGCTTCGCTGACAACATGGGACAGAAGATGGTTGACCTCGGTTTCGACGTCTGCCTCAACCCGTTCGGAACACTTTATAATCCCGTCTCCGTTTGTAACTCCGTCGCCCGCCTGACATCCGGAATCCCGTTCTCCAAAGATGAGTGCGTCCAGATGGGCGCCGGTGCCGGCCTCGTCTGCTCGTTCAGCCACCACACATCCTTCGCCCGCCGCACCGAGGACGAGTTCCTGCAAGTCGCCAATGCATCTTTGAAGGAAGCCTCGCTCCGGTGGAAAGCAGCCTCCAAAGTCATCATAACCCTCGGCACGGCATGGATTTATGAATATACCCGCTCAGGCGAGACCGTCTCGAACTGCCTCAAGATCGAGGCGAAGGAGTTCACCCGCAGACGCCTCTACGTCCGCGATACAGCGACATTGCTCATGAATATGATCGCGCGGCATCCGGAGAAGGAATTCATGTTCACCGTCTCTCCCATCCGCCACTTCAAGGACGGGGCGCATGGCAACCAGATCAGCAAAAGCACACTTCTGCTTGCTTTGGACGAGGTTCTGGCGAAGTTCCCGGAGCGTTGTGAATATTTTCCAGCCTACGAGATCGTGCTTGACGAGCTGCGGGACTACCGTTTCTATGCCGCCGACATGATCCACCCGTCCGACCAGGCCGTGGATTACCTCTGGTCCAGATTCGTCAGGTTCGCCATGCCGGAATCGGAACTTCCCGCGCTGGACGCCAGACGCAGGGAACTCCTCCGCGCGCAACATCGCCCCATTCATGGATAAGAAGCTGTTTTTGATTTGTTTGTCTGAAGATTTTTCACCTCAAGGAACATTTCAGTAACCTTCAAAATTAGTGATGCGCCAACTTTCGCATCTATGTTCGTAACTTATTAACATTGCAAAGTTTAACAATATTCTACTATAACCTCGATTTGAAATTAGTTTGTACTGAAGGTTTATGACAGCCCCTCAACTACTCATTTGAAATAAGGATTTTTCAGAACTTACTTTATTTGATAATTATTAACGCATCAGTACTAAACCTTCAAAATAAATAAGCTGCATCTTCTTAAGGAATCTTTTTCGGTCTATATCTCTCATCAGTCATGTGTCACCGGCACACTCCATCTTCGAAAATAGATCCATCCTCGAAAATCTTCTCTTAATCTGAAGCAACTTATTATTTTCATGTTCCTTACTATGCCGAAATCGCAGGCGTGTTCCGGAGAGTTGTCCCGGAGAATGTTAAGCAAAATGTAAAAAATAACCTGCATCACTTTAAATTTGCAATATATGAGCCCACTTGAAAAAGTGCCATTTGCCACTTTTTACCCCTTACAGAAGTATCTGCGAGGCACATGTTTTTTTTCAAAAACGACTTTTTCAAGTGGACTCATATATTGATGTTCAAGGGTGATTCTATGTATTCAATTTTATCGATTGACGCAACTTTTTTTTTCTACATCACTTAAGGGCATTATCCGCAAAGAATGCCAATCATTTACAAACCACGGACACGCTAAAACGCCACCAACGGTATTCAATCCGCTATCACTGTGGCTGACCCTCCCTCGTGATATGGGGGTCAGACACACACAATGGCCTCACAGCATTACCAGAGCCATTCTTGCGTGCCTGTGGTTTGTACAGGGTTTGTACAGGGTTTGCACAGGGTACCAAAAAATCAAAACAGCAGAGCAATTCACCCTGCTGCCAGCTTCATTTGCAACGCCTATATGTATATGGCGCTCACGTACTAACCGTTCCAAATCATTTATACTTGACCTCGGCCACTGACGGCCATGTCGTAAATTCTGTCAATTCCATGAATTTGGGAATGATGAGTTCCTCGGTATTCGTCAAATAATCGTAATTTTATGAAAAGGAATATGTTTTTCAAATGGAAGCGGATAGAATAGGAATGTGGCCTCAAAAGAGGAGACAGTTGCGGCGGCAAAGTGTGTGCTTAGGTGCGTGATTGATAAACAATTGATAATCAGGCGATATCGCACTTACCTTTAGTCGAATCACGCTAAAGACAATCACCTAATCTATTAACATATAATAGATTGCAAATCACGACACCTTATGGGGAGAATATCAGCTATAAAGCATATAGCTTCAATGCAAAGGAAAGGACAGACAGAGCGTGTCAAAGTAAGAAGCTATTTAAATTTCAGTCGCATAATTTGTTATACATGAGTCGGCAGAAGGCGAGATGAACCATCGCCTCGTATCGGAATAGAACTCGTGATCAATGGCAATTCTTCGAAAGTTTTCCAACCAGGAGAAAGAGCGCTCCACAATACATCGGAGTGGCAGCACGGAGAATTTCTTCGGAGACTCGTCCGGACGGAGAACAACGGTAAACTCCGCACCGAGCTTTTGGCGTACGGTATCGGCCAATTTCCGTCCTTTGTATCCGCCGTCCGCCAGCATCTTTTTCAATCGGTGGAAGCAGCCCTTCATCTTGTCTATAACGCCATCCGCACCGACATTGTCATGGGCATTCGCCTCGTGAACCACCACCGCAAACGTTCTGCAATCATGCCCGACCTGAAAAAGTACCTGTTTTTTTTGCTTTTCCACCATAAAACGTTAAATTTGCAACATTGATTCATGCACGGAAAAAATCTCGAGTCAAGATGTTTTTTACTTATTAATTTGTTAAACGGGCACATTAACAACCATAAGTTAATACAAAACCTTTTAGTAAATGAAAAAGAATCGCACTTACAAGGTAAACGCCTTTCTCATGATGCTGCTCGCCGGCACGCTGTCATTCAGCGCCACGGCAGCCGCCAGTGAGTCCGGTTTACAGCCCGCGGCGGCCGCTCAGCAGCAGCCCGTCAAGGGAACGATCGTCGATGTCAACGGCAACCCGGTTCCGGGTGCAAGCGTGATGATCCCTGGCACAACCACGGGAACCGTCACCCAGGTTGACGGAACTTTCTCACTCAATGTCGCCGAAGGCACAAAGGTAGAAATCGGCTGCCTCGGCTACACCACAGTCACCACAACCGCCCGCAACGGCATGAAGGTAGTCCTCAAGGAAGACGCCATGATGCTGAGCGACGTCGTTGTCGTGGGTTACGGCACACAGAAGAAGGCTAACCTTACGGGAGCCGTTGCCAGCGTCAATGTCGGACAGGCTCTTGAAGGACGTCCTATCTCCGATGTCGGACGTGGACTTCAGGGTGCGGCGGCCGGTCTCAACGTACGCGTCGGCAGCAACGAGGTCGGTTCCGACCCTATCCTCAGAATACGTGGGCAGGTTGGATCGTACAATGGGGCATCCTCCCCTCTCATTCTACTCGACAACGTGGAGATTCCGTCTCTTAACCTTGTCAACCCGGATGACATTGAGAGCATTTCCGTCCTGAAGGATGCCGCATCTGCCTCAATCTATGGAGCCAAGGCTGCCTTTGGAGTGATTCTCATCACTTCAAAGAAAGGTAACAAGGAGGCTGACAAGGTGACCGTAAGTTATTCCGGTAACTTCTCTATCCAAAACAAGGCCAAAAACTACGAAATGGCTGATGTTGACGGACTTCACTATACTGTCGAAGCTGCCGAGCGTACCGGAATCTTCACTCCTGTGGGAGCGTTCTGGCTGATTGACCGCGCGGGTTACAATGCCGCTGTCGCCTGGAAAGACAAATACGGGAACAGCGTCGGCGTTGGCGATCCTTTCACGTACGGACGCGACTGGTATGTTGACGGCTCAAACAAGAAAATTGGTATCAGAACTTTCAACGCTTACGACTATCTCGTAAGGGAAAACGCTCCGACACAGTCTCACAATGTCTCCGTAGCCGGAAACAAAGGAAGAACCAACTACAACATCAGTCTTGCCTACCTTGACCAGAACGGTATGCTTAAGGTTACGGACTACGATTGGTTCAAGCGTTACAACGCCAACGCTCGAATCAACACCCAGATCAACGACTGGCTCAACATCCATTCCGGCATCATGTTCACGAAATCAACGAAGTCATGGGCTTTTGCCACCAACTCGACCACAGCGGATGTCTGGTACTATGTTTTCCGCTGGGGACCTACCTACCCGATGGAGCCGACCAACGAGTATGGGGACAATGTAAGGAATGCCGCTTATGAGTTCAAGACAGCCAACCAGGCGACTCTTGACACCTACTACACAAGTGTGAATGTAGGAACGACAATAACTCCTGTCAAGAATTGGAACATTGACGTGGACTACACCTACGCCGTCAACAACACACAGGAGCGCAACCCTGGCATTAAATACATGGCGGGGGACACATGGTCTGACGCGGTGAACGCTCTTGACGCCAACGGCGGCATTCGGACAATCACCAACGAGTGGAATGACATCAATGGACTTGGAAAAGAGATAACCGCCAAGAAATTGAATGTCTATAGTTACACTTCAACATATGATTCCATCTATCAGGACTCGTTCACTTCCCAGCGCCAGACTTGGAACGCCACATCGACATACAATCTGAACCTCTTCGACACGCACATGTTCAAATTCCTCCTTGGATTCCAGGCTGTGGCTTACGACTATACGGGAGTATGGGGAAAGAAGATGACGCTTATCGACACCTCCAACCCTCAGTTTGACCTTGCTACGGGTACACAAACCTCCGGCGGTTCCGCCTCCTGGAGTTCAACGGCTGGTTTCTTTGGACGTGTCAACTACACGTACAAGGACAAGTACCTTCTTGAAGGCAACCTCCGCTACGATGGATCTTCCAAATTCCCATCCAATCTTCAGTGGAGATGGTTCCCATCTGTCTCGGCCGGTTGGCGCGTGACGCAGGAACCTTGGATGCAGCCGTTCACGGATGTCCTGTCATCGCTCAAACTCCGCGCATCCTGGGGAACCATCGGAGACCAGACAGTAAGCTCATCCATGTACATTCCTACAATGGGAAGCTCAACCACATACTGGATCCACTCGGGCGTAAAAGACCAGTCTTTCGCCACTCCTGGTGCGGTTTATCCTGACATAACCTGGCAGGACATCGAAACCTACGACATCGGAGCGGACATCTCGCTGTTCAATCAGTTCAACATTACCTTTGATTGGTACAGGAGGAACACCAACAACATGATCATCGGGATGGAAGGTGTCAGCTACAACATCGGCGCTTCGGCTCCTAATGGAAACTTCGGTTCTCTGCGCACTGACGGTTGGGAACTGTCCATCAACTGGGGACGCTCTTTCTCTAACGGTCTTAACATCTCGGCCACAGCAAGTATAGCCGACGCCAAAACGAAGATCACGGAATATGGGACAAGCAAAATACTGTCTGGTTGGTACTCTGGCAAGACCTATGGCGAAATTTGGGGTTACAAGGTCGACCGACTCTTCCAGCACGATGATTTCGCTCATGATGCTAACGGAAAGCTCATCGAGTTGAAAGATAAATACGGAAAGTACTACCAGTTCGCCGAAGGAAAGAACTATGCGACACAAGGCAAGATCGCTTCTGGGACACTTATCTCAGGTCCTGGTGATGTCAAATTCGTTGACCTGAACGGAGATGGCGTCATAGATAATGGGAAAAACCTAACGGACGACCACGGCGATCTTACTGTCATCGGCAACACAACCCCACGCTACGAATATAGCTTCAGGATTGATGCGGACTGGAAGGGATTTGATTTCTCTATCTTCCTTCAGGGAATCGGCAAACGCAACATGCTCGGATCCTCTTCTATGACCCTCCCTGGCTTTAATACATCGGATGGAGCCATGGCCCAGGCTATCGCGGGAGACTTCTGGTATGACTCTTACGACATAACGAATGCGGATGGTTCGACAACCACCATACCAGCCAATTATGACGCTTTCTATCCGCGTGCCGCAAACTGCGCCGGAAGTAGCATCTTCAACATGGTACCTAACGACAGGTACATGCTGAACATGGCCTACCTCCGCATCAAGAACATCACTCTTGGCTACACTCTGCCAAGACATTTGACCCAGAGGATCAATATGGAGAAGGCCAGATTCTATGTTTCCCTTGAGAACTTCTTCACGTTTGATCATCTCAAAGGCCTACCTCTTGATCCGGAAGAAATCGCAGGATACTCATCATTCAACACATCTAACTACAACTCAAGCCGCGCCGGTGTAGGTTCTCCTGCATTCAAGACAGCGGCAATCGGAGTTCAGGTTACTTTCTAATCTCATAAGAAAAAGAACATTATGAAGAATTTTATTAAAATACTTTCCGTTGGTGCTCTGGCACTTGCTTTCGTCGGATGCAGCGATTTTCTTGACAGAGAATCGAAAACAACGATGAATGACAATAACTTCTGGGCAAATGAGAACAACATCAGATTGTTTGTGAACGGAACTTACGGGTCATATTTCACCGGCTATTCCGACAACTGGGGACAGGTCTATGCGCCAGGTGTGTACTCTTCCGGTGAGTTCAGTGATGACCGCACCACTACCGGACAACAGTCTGACATTCTTATCTCTCTGCCGTCTGACAATTGGTACAAAGCAGAACTTGCCTACCGTGGTTACTGGCTGGCAAGGCGTGGCTCAGGTCCTTGGAACTTCGCCTACATACGCAAGTGGAATCTCCTTATCGCAAGACTCGCCACAATGCATGACAACGGCAAGCTGACGGATGAGGCCTACAACCATTGGAACGGTGTCGCCCGCTTCTTCAGAGGTTGGGAATACAGCCGCTTCGTAGAATCGTTCGGCGATGTTCCTTACTACGATGCCGTTGTGGAAGTTACTGACAACGATGCCATGTACGCCCAACGCACCCCAAGAACCGAGGTGATGGCCAAGGTTAAGGAAGACTTTGACTATGCTATGGCCAACGTCCGCTCCAATGACGGGGAGGATTACGTGAATAAGGCTGTGGTGGCTACAATAGCCTCCCGTTGCATGCTGTTCGAAGGCACATGGTACATCTATCACAAGAACGATGAGGCCATGAAAACCTGCTCTGACGTTGACTCAAAGGCCAAACTGTTCCTTGAAGCTGCTAAAGGCTATGCTGAGCAGATCATCAACAGCGGAGCCTACGCATTTGACACAGATTTCCGAACCCTTTTCGGAACACTGTACTCCAGGCCGTCAAGCAGAGAGATTATCCTCTACAGGGCCTACAACAAATCCATCAACAACGGTTCCCAGCACTGCATAGCTTCATATTCAAATGGTAATGAGGCCCAGACCCAGTCAGGGAACCTCAGCACGCTGAAAGCCTGGATCTGCCAAGACGGAAAACCGTATTCCAATTCAACAGTCGAGAACGCCAAGAGCTTCCGTCTACAGGATATGGTGGTAACACGCGACCCTCGGTTTGAAGCCACTTTCTGGGATGAGCCGAAAGCCAGTGCGACAGGTCTGTACTGCGAAAAATTCATAGACCGAGAGGGGCCGACATATTCATACAACGGAAAGTCTCTGCCTACATATTACGGATCTTGCACGAACGAAAACGGATTTCCATGCGTACGATATGCCGAGACGGTCTTGAACTGGATAGAAGCCAAGGCTGAACTAGCAGACAAATTCGGTGGCGCTGCTGTTACTCAGGAGGATCTTGACAAGTCCATCAATGCTATCCGCAAACGTCCTCTGGACAAGACCGCGATAGATAAAGGTGTAAAGCAGACTGCCCCACTTGAACTCGCAAACATGCCTGATGATCCTGAAAGAACCGGAGCCGCACAGCAGACAACTCTCGGCTACAAGACAACAGGTGCGGTGACACCGCTCATCTGGGAGATCCGTCGTGAACGCCGCATGGAGTTCTTCCTCGAACAGTACCGGGTACTTGACATCAGACGTTGGGGACAGCTTGAACTCATGTTGGGAGCCAATAACCCAGATCTGTTGATTGGAGGCTATGTTGAGCTTGACCTTGCTGCGACCATCAAGGAGAGTCAAGCCGAAGAATTCGGAAGGCCTGCCCAGATAACCAATCTGAAGAAAACATTGAATAATCAGGGCTATAACCTTCTCACTTCAGCGAACTCTAAAAAAGTCAGTGTTATTCCTATCGTAGGCTACAACCCTGATGGTACATTGAAATTAGGAGAACGCACATACTTTGACTTTGACGCGAAGAATTACTCGCAAATGCGTGGATTCCTTGTGCCGGTCAACATCAAGGACAGAGACAGCCGCAACGTCGATGTAAGGAATTACCTTGAGCCTATCTGCTCCGATGTCATCACACAGTATGCCAATAAGAATGTCACTATCACTCAGAACCCTGGCTGGGAAGAGTAACTGATAATTATCCAAAATGAGAGGGGATGAGTGATTGTCCCCTCTTATTTTATAAAAACATGACATGAAAAAAATAATCTCACTTATTTTAGCCTTGACGATAGGGAACATCGCATTATCGGGACAATCCGCTCAAGGAGACTTTGAAAAACAGCTTCCAGACAGTGTAAAGTACTACCTGCCGGAATTCATGGAAGGCAGAATAATCTACAAAGACGGAGGCTTTTCAACAGGACGCTTCAACATTAGTACTCTAGACCAAACAATCCGCTACATGGATTCCGACGAAAAGGTCATGGGCATAAAGGATAATGCCTCGGTTGACAGGGCTTCAATTGGAGGGTTACTCTTCATAAGGTATAGGACTTATTACCTTGCTTTCTCGCTTGACATCGACGGGACGTACCTCTGTGTGTCTCGCAGACTGGTATTTAAAGACGAGAAAAAAGGGGCGTTCGGCTCGGAATCCAGCACAGGCAACATCAAGGAGGTAAAAAAGATTGAGAGCTACGGAGGCAGTGTCTATGACCTCAACGGAAATCCATCCTATGAAATCAAGAACATTCCTTTCATTTACAGGAACAAGGTTGCTTACGCTCCTACTAAAAAATTGTTGCTGAGGTTTTTTAAAGACCGAGCTGACACCATCAACAACTATCTAGACACTCATAAGGTCAACTTCACGGACTTCCATCAGGTTTATCAGTTGATGACAGCGATAAAATAAAATATCTGCGTGTGATAATAATCTTATCATTGCCATTCAAGGCTGAAACGTTAAATCAAATGTAGGTTGTCGCCGAATAGCCTTGATCGACGATTACGCCGAAAATAGCTTCACACTCACCCAGACCAAGGGTTGGTAATAGTTCGTTTTCCAAACACAAAGCGTGGCCGGGTGCTTCCCCGGCCACGCTTTTTATTATTCTATTGATCTTATGCAAGGTTACATCTTACAAAACACGTTCAGCCTCAAATGCCTCCGAATGGGTTGATTCGCAGGCTTACATGAAAAAGCCTTGACTTGCCCTCGTAGTTATTCATCCAATGTTCCGCTCTAAGGCCTTCCGCGGGCATTTGACCTGAAGGCATTTTGCAAAATCGCCGCAAGATACGCCCGGGGCTTCGGGAAAGAGTCTCACGGGGAAGCGGTGTCATTGATCCGCTCTATGAATATTCCTGTGCCACTACACCTCCTCGGCGACCTTCCATGAGTCCAGGGTTCTTGTGGCGGATGAGATGTTCACACCCACCTTTACGCACCGGCCTTCCTTTTTGTATGGAATCATGTAGCCTTTTTCGTCGATCTGCTTGAGGGCTTCCTCCGCCGAGCCGTCCACCTTGAACTCGAATACGTAGGTGCCATCCTTTGTCCGGCAGACGGCGTCCGCTCGTCCGACGGCCGACTTGACCTCGGCCTGGGTGTAGTAGCCGAGGAGCGAGAAGACAAGGTAGATGATTGTCTGGTAGTGTTTCTCAGTCTTGTTCTCCAGATCGTAGGGGATGCCGGCCATGAAGGATTGGAGGAGTTCAAGGGAACCGTTCACATCGTTGTCCTTCAGAGCCTTGTTGAACTTCAGCACGAATGACGCACTCATTCCCTCCGAACTTTTGTAGTTGGCGAGAAGACCTCTCAAGAAGCCTTCCCGAACCTCCCTGTTCGGGTAGCCAAGTGTGTAGGAATGATCTTCCTTGTTGTATCCTTTGATTGTAAGATAGCCTGTTTGGTACAACATCGGAAGGGTGTCTTCCGTCAGTTCCGGAGAGATGTCAAAGTCGCTTTGGGCGATTTCAGTCATCTTGTCCAGTTTTGTCTCGTCCATAGGATTCTTCCGTAACCTTTCCAAAAGGAATGTGGGCGTGCCGGTCTCGAACCAGTATGAGCCGAACTCCCTTGCGTCAAGGCATTTGATCAGGCTGAACGGGTTATAGATGTCCTCGGATCCGTGGCAGAAGTGGTAGCCGTCGTAGTTGTGCTTAAGCAGTTGCAACGCGTTGTCGTAGGAGACACCCTGACTGTCGGCGAGATCACGAACAGGCTCCTTCATATCTTTTTCCAGTTCGGACTGCGTGATGCCGCAGATGGCGGAGTACCTCGGCATCATCGAGATGTTCTGGAGGTTGTTCAGCTCACTGAATATGCTGAGCTGGGCGAACTTGTTTATCCCTGTGATGAACACGAACCTCAGGTAAGGGTCAAGGCTCTTGATGGGGCTATAGAAGTTCCTCATTATCTGCCGCATCGGGGCCAGCCTCTCCCTGTCGTTCATCACGTCCAGCAGCGGGGCGTCATATTCATCAATGATTATGACCGCCTTCTCGCCGGTATTTTCGACAGCCGCTTTGACAAGACGCTCAAATCTCGCGTTGATGTCATCATCTGCGATGCCGGAATCCGCACCCCACTTCTTCTCGTATTCGGATAGTTTGTAACCCAATATACGTTGCAGTTGCCCTCCATTAAGATGTTTCGCCGTTGACATGTCAAAGTGGAACACCGGGTGTCGTGTCCACTCCTTCTTGAGCCGTCCAGCCTCCAGCCCCTCGAACAGTTCCATTTCCCCGGCGAAATAACTGTGGAATGTGGAGGAAAGCAGCGATTTCCCGAACCGCCGCGGCCTGCTCAGGAACACATAATTGTACGTATCCGCCAATTCATGCACATATCCCGTTTTGTCAATGTACAGATAGCCCCCTTCTATGATCTTGTCGAAAGTCTGCACCCCGATCGGGTACCTTATCCTTTTTGCCTCCATAGTGCCAACCTTTTTTATGTCCTACCTTCAAAGATAATGAATATTCCCGGATTCCCAATCATCTTCGGAAATGGAATAACTGATGGAATCGACGTCCGACAATTAGGAAATTAAACAACATACTTTGCCAAATTGAAGTTGCAAGATGCTGAAAGCAACACACTCGTTGGCAGCGCCTCACAGAAAGAGGACGGCCAAACTGACCGTCCCCCTTTTGCTTGTGTTATTTGAACAATTGAATTACTGCTGGTCGGAATCCCACCAAACGTTGATGGTCCAGACATCAGGTTTGAGGTTCCAGCAATTCTTGCCGTCAGTCTCCCTCACGTATGACATGTCGGCGCCAGGCACCTGATTACCGATGGCCTGAAGGTTGTCGGTGTTGTAGTTAAGTTCGTGCGAGCACTGTCTCCAACGACGGAAATACTGGCCGGCAGGGATGGCCTCGGAAGCGGCTGCGTTCACGTCGTGATAGGCCGCGATGTTCCATCCAAGGAAGAGACTCCTGTTGAAGTCGTAACGACGCATGTCATTCCAGATCTCGACTGAGAACAGCAACGCTATTCTCTTCTGGGTAAGGATTCTGCCCAATGTCAGATCTCCGGAGGAACCGATACCGTTCGCGAGGAAGTTGTCGATGTCCGCCTGAGCGATAGGAGTGAATGAAGGACAGGAAGCGAGAGACGCGTCCTCATTGACCCAAACCTTAAGCTTTTCGTTCATCAGCTCGATGGAAGCCTTTATACCTTCCTTGTAAGCATCATAGGCACCGGCCTTGTCACCATTGTTGAAGAGGACCTCAGCCTTGATGAAGCAAGCCTCAGCGTATGTTCCGACGTAAGTAGGGGCGGATACACGTGAATAGAACGATCCGGACTCTTCCGATCCCTCCTTGTTGTTGTTTCTTCTGTAAATGAGACTGCTCTTGGCGTGATAGCCTTTGGAAGTGGATGTGCTTTCAACATAGACGGTATCCCCAAGTCTGTCTGCTGACGATGAGTTGATCCAGAAGAAATCACCATTGCGGATACCCTTCTTAGCAGCCGCGTCATCTGAACCATAGCTGGCTCTGAGCGGACCACCGGTGCTGAATATGTTCGAAGACATATCCACGCCAAGGGTCCTTCTCCAAGTACCGTTCGCATTCCACTTGATCTCCTTAGGTGCGGCATCGCTCTTCTTGGACTTCGCCCAAGGAAGAATGTGGTCGGCACGCGGATCTTCGACTCCCAGACCATCGAAGTTCGTCAGGTTGTCGTAAAGCATCTTGGTGGCCATATAACCGCTATTCATTCCGCAGACGGAGAACAAAGGAGAGTAATCCACCGGCTCGTTCCAACCAAGGTCATCGTGAGTCGTGCCATTGTCATCCGTATGGTTGATGACGGTGTTGTCAGCGTTGCTGGTCATAGCCTTGGAAAGGCAGTCCAGAATAGCCTGACGATCATATTTACCTTCAAGATAACTGCCTTCGCCCTTCTTGATGAGCTTGTTGATCCAACGGGCCTTGAGCAGATTGGCAAGTTTCGACCACTTGTTGACATCACCGTTGTTCCAGAAATCTCCGACCGCAAGTGACGGCATCTTGTTGGTGTCTATGCTTCTGGAGAGGAGGTCGATAGCCTCGTCGATGTCCTTGAGACATCCAAGGTAGATAGTCTTCCCGTTGTCATATTCAGGAATGGCACTCTCGGAAAGACCTTGTGTGTAAGGCATCTCGCCGTAAAGGTCGGTCATAAGCATATAGCCGTAGGCAAGGAGTACCTTCGCGACTCCGGCATAGTGCCAGTTCTCCGCGGCCATAGCCTTGGCGTACATATCCTTGAGGGTAGCACCCGCTCCGACGAGGAACCACTGGTAAGGTGTTGTTGTTATACCGTCAGCCGGTGCCCAGAAGGACATACTCCAGTAGGTACCACCACTGATGTTTCTAGTCCAATCTCCCATCGCCATCGAAGAACGCCAGGCGGCGAACTGCTGCGCGCTGTTGGTGTAGAACTCGCAATGGGCAAGTTCGAGCTGGTACTCGGCGGACTCCAGAGTAGGATTCTCAGGGTCGGTGTTCACATCCAGCCATTCGGCACAGGACACTAACGAGAGCGCCGCCGTCAAAGCACCAGTGAGAAATATTGTTTTGATAAGTTTCATACTTTTTGAATATTTAAATGATGTCACGGCTGATTAGAAAGTAAGGTTCACACCAAACGTGAAGCTTGAGACGGCAGGAACACCGCAGTAGTCGAATCCGACTGAAGAAGAACCTCCACGGCCCGCTCCTGAAGCGGCAACCTCTGGATCCCCGTCATAGTTCGTGAAGAGAAGGAGATTGTTCGCGATGGCGGAAACGGATGCCCTCTTGATGACCTTGCTCTTTTCCAAAAGCTTCTTAGGAAGATTGTAGGTGACGGAGAGGGTACGGAGTCTCAAAGAGTTGACATCGGTGATCCAGTTTGCGGTCTCGTAGTTGTAAGATCCAGTGTAGTAGTTCTTGATGATGTTGTAGCCGGATGTCTTTTGGTTGTTGAAGTCGTAAGTCTGATCTGGCTCGAAAACATAAGTCTCCGGATCAGTGTAGCCGACGACCTTTTTCTTATCGTCGAGAATCTGGTGCACACCACTGATGACCAGAGGCTGGTTCCTTACCTCGGCTGAGAACTTGCTGGTACCATTCTGTGTCATCGCATATTTGGTTCCATTGAACACGTCACCACCGATGCGGAATTCCCACAGCATATTGAAAGTCAGGTTCTTGTAAGTGAAGGTGTTGTTCCATCCTCCAGTCAGCTTGGACTCACGGTTTCCGACCTGGATGGCAGTGGCGTCAGTCTTAAGAGGCATATTGTTAGAGTCAAGTACAATGTTGCCTTTCTTGTCTCTCATCCATGTGGTTCCGCTGATGGCCATGAAGTCGCCTCCTGAGAATGAAGCAGCCTTGGCGCTTCCGTACTGAACATCGGTCACATACATAACGTCCATACCCTTAGGAAGGCCGTCCATTGTGCCTCTGTTTCCGGCGATGTTGAGAGCTGATTCCCAAACGAAACTCCTGTTCTCGATCGGGGTTCCGGAGAGTGAGAACTCGATACCCTTGTTGTAAACGTTACCAGCGTTGATCGAGCAGAAGATGTAACCGGTTGACTGAGGTCCACGTGGGCTCAGGATCTGATTGTAGGAGTCATTTGTGTAGTAAGCCACGTCCATCTTCAACCTGTGCTGGAAGAAATGGAGTTCGAGACCGATCTCGGAAGACTTGCTCATCTCAGGACGGAGGTAAGGGTTACCACGGGTCCAGGTAGCGCCGACTCCGGTCTTGCCCAGAAGGTATGAGCCTACAGGCCAAAGAGCGGTGTTGGTCTCGTAAGCGCCGGTGTCCTTACCAACCTTTGCCCAGGATGCACGGAGTTTACCGAAGCTGAGGATGTCATCAGACATCACGCCGGTGTCTTTAAGCAGTTGGCTGAACACGAATGATCCACTTACTGAAGGGTAGACATAAGAACGGTTCTCGACAGGAAGGGTTGAAGTCCAGTCATTACGTCCCGTAGCAGAGAGGAAAACTGTGTTCTTCCAGTCAAGGCGAACCTCACCGAACACACCGACAAGTCTCTTCTTTGTCGCCGAGTGCTGGAACTTCTTGTTGTTGTCCGTAGCGTTGGCGTAAGAATAGAAATCCGGAACCTCGAAGTTCCATGCCATCTTGTAGTTTCTGTCGGTGGAAGTGTCGTCAGTAGCCATACCAGCCATGATGTTTCCGTGGAAATCACCGATGGAGTGGTTGGCGTTGATCATAAGGTTGTTGGAGAGGTATGAATATTTAAGGGTGTTGTCACTCATCATACCTTTCTGCCATACCTGCTGGATCGCACCTTCCGGAGCTATGCGGGTAGAGTTGGTTGTGTTGTAGGTATCCAGGCCGAGACGGTAATTGATGAAGAGCCACTTTGTGATGTCGGCGCGGACATTGATGGATCCTGTGAAACGCTCGGTCTTGTCACGGTAGCTGTTCTTGTTGAGGATCCAATAAGGATTGTCCCTCTCTTCCCAAGGATCGAGACGGTCTCCGAACATTCTGTAACGGGTTCCGTCCTCGTTGGCCCAGTGCTCCATATCATCAGTGGTGCTCCAGCCATAGACAGCTCCGAGGGTGCCGGTACCAGATGATCCGTAAAGACCGCCCGAAGTAAGGGTCCTGTCTGTCGTGGCCTTTGAATATGCGGTGTTGACGCTGAACGTGAAGATCTTGAACTTCTGCTCACCGTTGAAACGGAATGTGGTCTTGTCGTAACCGGTGGTCGGCACGATACCGTCCTGAGCGTATTTTGAAGCGGAAAGGAAGAAGTTTCCGTCCTTGTGGCCTCCGGAAACACTCAGGTTGGTGTCCCACGTTCCGGCAGGAGTGAAGAAGTTACCTATATTATCATAGGTCTGTGTGCCTGCCGCCACTCTCTCTCCCCAAGAGTTGTAGGAGAAATCGTTGAATTTAGTCCCGAGGTAGGTCCCGCTTTTGTCATAGAGATCCTCCATATAGCCACGGCTGTACTCAGTCTGCGCCTCAGGAAGAGACTTTGCCCAAGATGTGATGTACTTGGTGTTGAGATTGACCTCAACGACACCGTCCTTACCTTTCTTTGTGGTGATGAGCACGACACCGTTCGCGGCGCGTGATCCGTAAAGAGCGGAAGCGGCCGGTCCCTTAAGGATTGACATGCTTTCGATGTCCTCAGGGTTGATGTCCATCACACGGTTGGAGGTTGTTGTCGAACCTGATCCGGAACCGTCGAAGGCGGAGTTTCCGACAACCTGTGAGGAGTTGTCATAGATGACACCGTCCACAACGAAGAGCGGCTGGTTGTCGCGGTTCTCTGAACCGGAGGTACCACCACGAAGGATAATCTGAGCACCGGATCCTGCGGCTCCGGATGACTGGGTGATGTTCACACCGGCGATCTTACCGGACAGTGAGCTGATCGCGTTGGCGGTCTTGTTCTTCATCAACTCGGAGGCGTTGATGTCCTCCACAGCGTAACCGAGGGACTTCCTTTCCCTCTTGATTCCGAGGGCGGTCACTACGGATTCATCAAGAAGTTCGTTGTCCTCGGCGATGGTCACATTGACAGGCTGGCCTTCATAGACAACCTCGACCGTCTTGTAGCCGATGCTGGGGAAAAAGAAAAAAGCCGCCGCGCTGGAGAACACGATAGTGGCTCCGGGAGCCACATTCGAGAGAGTAAAGGTTCCATCAGGATTGGTCAGAGTACCGTTTGAGGTACCTTTCACCATTACACCGATGCCGACAGCGCCCTGACCGGAAGCGTCTATGACTTTCCCGGTTACAGTGCGGTTCTGTTGCTGGGAGGCGGCCGCCTCTGACAACGAACCGGCCTTGGACTCAGACGCTAACGAG
>OGOP01000888.1_pt1 | contig 23808 bp, 25 predicted proteins | sample 1552591 | NCBI WGS metagenome assembly OGOP01 (sample SAMEA2580120, study PRJEB22360) | human gut metagenome | biome: human gut; feature: human-associated habitat; material: faeces | place: Denmark | collected 2008/2010 | reverse complement strand
CTTTTTTATTATACAACACTTAAAGGGGATATCTCATTTTGTTTTGTACTATTTAAATGCTAACACTACGATGATGCAGAGGAAGAATTAAAACGAATGGAAGAGTTTAGGAAGGCACAGGCGGAGGTTGAACAGAAGAAAGAGAAACCTATGTCGCAGAAGATGTTTAAGGTAGTTTAATATGGAAAAGAGATGACGCTCCGGCTTAGGCTGGGGTGATTTTTTGTGGACAAAACGATTATATAAGATTATAATATAATTAGGGTTTGCTCGGTTATATAATTAAGGAGGGATTCAAGTGTTTTTTTCAGAATATTATGAAATTGATTCTTCTGTAGTGGAGCATTATGGTGCTGTTGATATATCTTTTGTTTGTGACATTCCATTGTTCATTGATCCAATGTTGATATTCAATAGCGAAAAAGAGGAATATAAAAAGCTACATGAAGAAATAATAAAGTATTTTCATTTCTTATATCAAAAAGCATGTGACGGCTTATCAAATAAAGAGTTGAAAGCGTGGTTTGAATTCAATGAGGTTCCTAATAATTGGTTAGGGTATTCTATGTCAGGAAATAAGGGAGCTGCATTGGGAAAACAATATGCAAGATTTTTGTATAAAAACATAAGGTTTGCAACAAATACAAATAATATTACTAAATCGAATCATATTGAAAAGATTATGCTCTTGTATGAAGGAAGTGGTAAGGATAAAATTAGTGATTTGACAGTAAACTTAATAAAGGGCTTTTTATGCAGTTACACAGAAGAATTTGCAAGAAAATATCTTGATAAAAAGTACATAAAAAAGTTTCATGTTGAAAAAGCATACTTTAATTATGAAACAGAAAGCTTTGTGAGTAAAGAGTACGAACTACCATATATAATTAGTGAAAAAGGTAAGAAAGAATATGTATTATTAACTCCTAAAGATATCTTGAGAGAGGATGAACCAGCGATTAATCGAAAAGATTTTCTTGACAGTTATGATGATGTAAGAAGCATGATAGATAATGATTCATTAAGAGCATACGTTAATAATTATATTGCTAAAGCAATTCTTGAATATGAAGATAATCAAAAAAGAAATAAGAGAAGTGTCAACGAGCGTAGCGTTAAAAAAATAGAGAAAGATGCATTTAAGGAATTAGCAAAAGAATATCCTGAATTATATGACTATTATATAAAGTATGTAGAGAATAATCCAGAACAAGTAAGCAACCTTGCACATGAGGAATGTACAGAAGAATTGGAAAAATTCTACAGTAACTCAAAGATGCTTATAGCAAAAGTAATTGATGAAGGTTATGTTATTCAAGAAGGTATCGAAGCAAGAGAAGAAGCAAAAAATAGATTGAAATTTTTTAAGCACATTATAGAAGAATGTGATGGATATTTAGCTTTATATTACAATGGAAAACAGATTGCAAAAGAAAAAGATCTTCAAAGATTATTTAGGTTTGTATGGTATGGAACTTCGTATAAGGTAGATGCAGAACCTAATAATGGAAGAGGGCAGGCTGATTTTATTGTATCAAAGGGAATGAATAATCAAAATATTATTGAGTTTAAATTGGCTAGTAATAGTAGTTTAGGACATGTATTTACGCAAATAAAAATATATGAGGCGGCTAATTGTACGGATGGAAGTTTGGTTGTTATCTTTTATTTTACAGAAGAAGAAAAAAGATTTGCAGAAAAAGTCATTGAAGATTCAGGGTATAAATCGGCTATTGATGAATCGATTTTTTTGATAGATTGTAGAAAAGATAATAAGAAATCTGCGTCAATTGCTTGAAATATTCTATAAGTAAGAAAAATATTTTTACTACTAAGTAATAATAACAACTTGCTAAATCTGCCTTGAATTGCTAACTTCCCACATTTCAGAGCAAAATCATGATTACTATGAGGTTTCTGAATTTCTTCTAAAGATGAGGCAATCTAGTGAAAAAAGGAGGAACACATAATGACTCAATCTAGTGAAAAATCTTATAAAATGGCGTCAGATAATACCAAGTATAATGCTGCCGGAAAAGCAGTAATATTAGAAAATGATGAGTGGCGTGATGAGAAAGAATGGGATGAAGTATTTGGGCTGATGCAGAATGAACAGAAAAACCCTTAGTAGTAAGAAGTTCCCTTTTACTACCAATTTTACTACTAACAGGTAGTAATAACTTGCTCATTCTTGCTCTGATTTGCCACAATCTGTAATTTCAGAGTAAACTACACGAAACCCGGAAACCCTTGCAAAACAGGGCATTCCGGGGCAAAACAAGGAGAAACAAAACAATGATAAAAATACTATTTGTGTGCCACAAAGTGAAGCGTTTGTACAGTCAAGGCTTGCAAATCAGTCGGTGGTTGCATATAATCCAAGGCTTCCAGCTGCATTGGCTACAAGCGTGCTGACACATGGCGTATGGAAAATCTTAAAATTGAAATTTTAATGAAATCATGAAATTAGCAGTAGTAGCCGACTTTGTGGGATATGTGGGTAACTCGTAGAGTTATCCATATTTTCCATAAAGTTTAGAAAGGAGATTTTAAGATATGACTGAAAATAGATTCAAAGCTCGTCAGCAAAAGCGAGCTGTTGAGGAAGAATCACGTCTGGAACAGGCAAAGGGTGGAACTACATCTGTATCTGGAAAAAATCATGGAAATCAGAAAATGGTTCCTGTCCAGTTCTATATGACAAATGATATGAAGAAAAAATTGAAAATGTATTGTCTGTCCAATGATACAAAGATGACAGATGTTTTGAATAAAATGGTGAATGAATTTTTAACATCCAATGGATTTTAATGAATTCATGAAATCATGAAAATATAAGAAAGGAAGGAGCATACAAAAGTATGGCACATACTTCTGAATACGAAGTTGAAGATATTTTCATAGACCGTTTGGAAGGTATTGGATACAAATTCATAAAATTAGATAACTATGATGATGTGCTTGCCAATTTCCGTGAACAGCTTGCAAAGTTCAATGCAAAGAAGCTGGCAGAAAAAGGACATGATGCATCATTTTCAGATGCTGAGTTCAACCGCATTATGATTCATGTAGATAATCATTCTGTGTATGAATCAGCAAAGATTCTTCGTGATAAATATGTGTTACAGCTGGATAATGGAGAATCAGTGTATATTGATTTCTTCTCAGGTGATACAGATAGAAATATCTATCAGGTAACACATCAGGTCACAATGGACAAGGCACACAAAGACGATGTAGTATATAAGAATCGTTATGATGTGACCGTCCTTATCAACGGTTTACCGCTTGTACAGATTGAACTGAAACGCCCCGGCGTGGAAATCAACGAAGCAATCAACCAGATTAACAGATACAGAAAGTTTTCTTTCAAAGGTATTTTCAGATATTTGCAGCTGTTTGTAGTCAGCAATTCTGTACAGACGAAGTATTTCTGTAATGAGAATGAGATGATGGATGGTCAGTATAATCCAATTCTGAAATCTCTTGTATTCTTCTGGACAGATGAAAAGAATACACGTATCAATGACCTGAACACATTCACAGGCGAATTTTTCCGTAAATCCGCTATTACAGAGATGATGGATAAATACATGGTCATTAAGACCACGGAGCCTGTATTGATGGTCATGAGACCATACCAGATTTACGCTGTAAAGGCTGCAAAGAAGCGTGTACTGGAAGTAAATCAGAATGGTTATGTATTTGCCTGCACAGGTTCAGGAAAGACGCTGACATCATTCAAGCTGGCACAGCTTTTGCGTGATGAATCAATGGTAGATTTGGTCGTATTCCTGATTGACAGAAAAGACCTTGATGACCAGACAGTTGATGAATACAACAGTTTTGAAAAGGACTGTGTAGACAATACGGACAGCACTGCTGTACTTATCAGCATGCTGAAATCATCTGAGAAAAAGATGATTGTCACAACGATTCAGAAGATGGCAAATGCTGTAAAGAATCCGAAATATGCAGTTGTAATGGATGCATACAGGGATAAGAAGGTTGTATTTATCATTGATGAGTGTCATCGTTCCCAGTTTGGAAAGATGCATGGTCAGATTGAAAAGCATTTTGAAAGAGCAAATTACATCGGATTCACTGGAACACCGATTTTTGAGAAAAACAAGGGTGCGGATGGTCGTACCACAGCTGATATTTTCCATGCAGGAGATAAGCTGGATTCATGCTTGCATAAATACATGATTAAGGATGCGATTGCAGACGGTAACGTGCTTAGATTCTCAGTAGAGTATCAGCGTACCATCTTTGCAAGGAATCTTGCTGTAAAGGGTATTGACCCGGAACAGCTGGATGACCCGGAATACTGCAAGCGTCATAAAATTGACATGGAACCTCTGTACCATGATGATGAACGTATTGCTGGCATTGCAAAGCATATCTTTGAGCACCATGAGCAGCATGTGCATCCACAGGGGAAGGATATTTATACAGCACTGTTCGCAGTGGATAAGATTCAGACCCTCGGAAAGTATTATGACGAGTTCAGGAAGCTGAACGATGCGGAACCAGATGATAAGAAGCTGAAAGTGGCTGCAATCTTTTCCTATCAGGCAAATGAAGATATGGATGATGGTGCAGACGAACATTCACGGGAACTTCTTGACCGCTGTATGCATGATTATAATGCTTTATACAATACAGCATTTACGATTGATACATTTGATGCATACAGAAAAGATATTGCAAAGAGATTGAAACAGAAGGATTTACCGCAGGTTGATATTCTCTTGGTAGTCAATATGTTCCTGACCGGATTCGACGCAAAGCCGTTGAATACGCTGTATCTGGACAAGAATCTTATCTGGCACTCACTTGTACAGGCATATAGCCGTACAAACCGTGTAGATAAGGTGACAAAACAGTTTGGACAGATTGTATCATACAGAAATATCAAGCAGTGGCAGGATGATGCACTGACATTATTCTCCGGGGACGGAGACCCGAATGAATATCTGCTTGAAAATTATGAGTATTATCTGAATCAGTGGGTAAATCAGGAACCTGTACTGAGAAAGATTACAGCGGATGTGGATGCAGCTGGTCAGCTCAAGTCAGAAGATGAAATCCGTATGTTTATCATTGCGTTCCGTTCAATGGCAAAGACCCTTGCCACTTTGAAGACATTTTCTAAGTTTGACTGGGATGACCTTGCTGTTGTGATGGATGAGAATGAATATGAAGGATTCAAGAGCTGGTATCTGTATTACAAAGACCAGACACATAGTCCAAATCCGAAAGTACCTGTGCCGGTAGATGTGGATTTCGATATTGAGCTTGTCCGTACTGACCGTATCAATGTCGTGTATATCCTGAATCTGCTGAAAAATGCGAATACTCACGACAAGACAGAAGAAGAAAAGCAGCAGGATGTTGATTTGATTCTGCGTGAGATTGAGCGTTCCGATAATGAATCATTGAGACTCAAAAAAGAGGTCATGAAACAGTTCATTCTGACCAGATTCTATGATTTGCCAGATGATGCAGATATCATGGAAGCATTTACTCAGTTCGAGAAAGAGCAGATGAAGGCTGACATGGAAGAATTTGCGTTTGATAACAAGATTGATTACATGATTGTATCAGAACTGTTTACGGAATATGTATTCCACGGTACGATTTCAGATGATGATATTCGTAAGAGATTGACTGCATACAAGCTGGGCCTTCTGAAAATGACGAAACTGACAAAATCAGTGAAGACATTTGTAACAGAGACCTATAACAAATACAAAGCAGAGGGAGAATAATTATGGCAGATACAAATACATATCAGGCACAGGCAAATGAGCTTTCTCAAAAGCTCTGGGCGATTGCCAATGAATTACGAGGACAGATGGATGCCAGTGAGTTCAAGAATTATATTCTTGGAGTAATTTTCTATCGTTATCTGTCAGAACGTACAGGAATGTACATGGCAGAAATCCTTGAAAATGACGGTGTGACATACGAAGAAGCATTTGCGGATGATGATTACAGACCTGTTGTAGAAGACTGGTCTTTATCCAAACTGGGATATGTCATCAAGCCGGAAAACCTGTTCCGTAACCTGATTCGTAAGATTACAAAATTTGAGAACGATGCTGACAAGTTCAGCGTGGAAGATTTTGAAAAAGCAATCAATGACCTTGTAGGTTCTACAATGGGTCATGAATCCAACAAAGCATTTGATGGATTGTTCAATGATATGCGTTTACAGGATGCACGTCTTGGAGAGACAGTGGCAGACCGTACAGATATGATTGGTCGTGTCATGGTCAAGGTCTCAGACATTGACTTTGATTTACAGGATTCTCAGTTTGATGTACTGGGTACAGCATATATGATTCTGATTGGTCTGTTTGCTTCAGATGCTGGGAAGAAAGGTGGAGAGTTCTTCACACCTGCCGGACCGAGTAGACTTTGTGCTACACTTGCATCCCTTGGACTGGACGAAGCAAAGACCGTCGGTGACTGTACCTGCGGTTCTGCATCCATGCTGTTAGAAGTTCAGAAGCATTTGACCACACATAAAGTTGGTCATTTCTATGGACAGGAGCAGAACGCTACAACATACAACCTGTCAAGAATGAACATGATTATGCATGGTGTAGACTGGCAGAATTTTGACATCTACAAAGGAGATACGCTGAAAGATGATAAATACGGTGATGATTTGAAGCTGACTGTACAGGTCTGCAATCCACCGTATAGCTTGAAGTGGTCAGCTGATAAGAAATTTGAGGATGACCCACGATACAGCGGAGCTGGTAAGCTGGCACCGAAATCTGCTGCTGACCTTGCATTTGTAGAACATATGATTTATCACATGGATGATTCTGATGGTCGTGTAGCTGTATTGTTACCTCATGGTGTATTGTTCCGTGGTGGAGCAGAAGAAGCAATCAGAAAATATATCATCAAAGATTTGAATAGACTGGATGCTGTTATCGGATTGCCTGCAAATCTGTTTCATGGAACAGGAATTCCAGTGTGTGTATTGGTGCTGAAAAGCAAGAGAAACGGCAATTCAGGAAATATTCTGTTCATTGATGCATCGAAAGAGTTCAAGGCTGGAAAGAATCAGAACATCTTGGAACAGGAACATATTGATAAGATTGTAGATGCATATGCAAAGCGTGTAGATGTAGATAAATTTGCTCATGTAGCAGATATGAGTGAGATTATCGAGAATGGCTATAATCTGAACATTCCGAGATATGTTGATACATTTGAGGAAGAAGACCCAGTGGATTTGGATGCTGTAAAAGCTCAGATTAAGACATTGGATTCCGAGACAAAAGCTGCCATTGATAAGGCTGAAAGTTTTATGAGACAGCTTGGACTGTAAAGGCGGGTGAATGAATATGAACGCTGAAATGATTTTCAATGAATTTGCTAAATATGCAGAATTAGATGATGAATATTATACACGGGGGAAACATGGTGTAATTGAAGATGTGCTTGCATGGTTTAATATTCCGTCAGGAAAATTTATCGGTGCATCTTCCAGTGTCCATGCCGATAATCTTGAAAAATTGCATGATTTCATGATTACAAAGGCTACGGATGACCAGCTGAAAGTCATTGCAAATATTTGTAAGAAACGTGTTGATGTACCTGTTGTAGATTTTACAGATGATGCAGCAGGACAGGTGTTTGTATCAATGCCTATGAATGAGCAGAAATGTGATTGTGTGGCAGTGATTAGAGAAGGAATCCGTACAGCATTGACAAGTACAGGAAATGAACCGTATTTCTTGGATAAAGCTGTTCATAGTGAGAACATTTATAATGTCATGCTTGAACATATCCATAATTGCAAGTTCCTTGTGGCTGATTTAACAACACAGAATCTTGGTGTATATTATGAAGCTGGCTATGCAAAAGCATTAGGAAAGACAGTCATTTTCACCTGTAAGGATAGTGATTTTGCAAATATACATTTTGATATTAAACAGGTTCAGACAATCAGTTGGCGTGATGAACCAGATTTATCTGAGAAACTTGCAAAACAGATTTGTGGATTGAACCTTGAAAAGAGGTGATTAGATGGCTGTACCTAAGTTAAGATTCAAAGCTGATGATGGAAGTCAGTTTTCAGATTGGGAAGAACATAAGATAAAAGAATTTGTGACTGAAAGCAATATTCTCGGTCATACTGGAAAAGAAGCAAAAAAATTGACAGTAAAACTTTGGGCTAAAGGTGTTGTTCCAAAAGAAAATGTTTTTTCTGGTAGTGAAAATACTCAGTATTATATTCGTCATTCAGGACAATTGATGTATGGAAAGTTAGATTTTTTAAATTGTGCATTTGGAATTGTACCGCCTGAATTGGATGGATATGAATCAACATTGGATGCTCCAGCATTTGATATGCATGATATTTCAGATAAATTTTTGTTGAGTTATGTTACTAGAAAAATATTTTATAAAAAGAATGGTGATATTGCTAATGGAAGTAGAAAAGCCAAAAGAATACATCCTGATGTTTTTGGCGAAATGCCTATTATGGTACCATCACTTCCAGAACAACAGAAAATTGCAGAGTTCTTATCAACGATTGATACAGTAATTGCGAAGCAAAAAGAAACTGTATCTGCATGGGAAGAACGTAAAAAAGGTGTGATGCAGAAGCTGTTCAGTCAGGAAGTCAGATTTAAAGCTGATGACGGAAGTGAGTTTCCTGAGTGGGAAGAAAAAAAGTTATCAGAAATGTTCAAAAAAGTCATTGAGAAGAATCGTTTAGATTTACCACCATTGACCATTGTTCAGGGTTATGGAACAATTAGGCGAGATGAATCTGAACGAAGAATCGCTTATGATGAAAAAGGATTGAAAAACTATAAGGCTGTACAGAAGGATGATTTTATTGTGCATCTTAGGTCATTTGAGGGTGGGCTTGAAATTGCAAATCAGGATGGTATTGTAAGTCCGGCATATCATGTGTATAGGGGGAATGACGAAGTTCATCCATCATTTTATTATCCGTATTTCAGGTCATCTAGTTTTATCAAAGGTAAATTGTCTATTTGCGTAACTGGTGTTCGTGATGGAAAAAATATTGAGATGGGGTCGTTTGATGAGCTGTTGATTCCACATCCTTGCCTTGCAGAACAGCGGAAAATTGCAGATTGTCTTTCATCATTTGATGAAGTCATTGAGAAGCAGAAAGCAACATTAGCTGCGTGGGAAGAACTGAAAAAAGGTCTGTTACAGCAGATGTTTGTATAAGAACAATTGAATAAATCAATAGTGAACGGGTGATGTACAAGATTTGTATGTCACCTGTTTTTCTGTACTCAATAAAGTGAATCACGTTATAAAAATAAAGTTGTAACACAGGGTAGGAAAATATAAAAAGTGTGTTATATTTCAAGTGTAATCAAAATGAATTTTTACAGAAAGTCGAGGTAAATAGATATGGCAGATTTAAAAGATGTTAGAAAAATTCTTGAAGAAAAGAGAAAAGAAAAAGAGGCTCTGGAGCAGGAACTGGCGATGCTGGAAGCAGAACCGAACAGAAAGATTCTTGTATCAATCATCGAAGGTGATGTTGCATTGAACAAGAAACTTATCGGATTAAGAGCCGATGAAGTGAGAGTTATTGCAGCGCATTATGTTGATTTGTTCGACAAAGCAATGGCAGAAAGTGAAGCAGAGCTTGAAGAGATGAGAGCGAAAGCAGAACAGAAAAAAGAGCGTGCAAGAGTAAGAGCAGCACAGCGTAAAAGAGAGAAAGCTGCGCAGGAAACTGCACATCGGAGTGAATCTGTTGTGCGTTGAAGATGGTATTGACAGTGCAGGAGTTCTATACAGATATGTGGTACTATATCTGTAAAAATCGAAAAATGGTGTCTGGTCATCCTTGTGATTATAAAAAGCATATTCGACAGGATGAAATCAATGCAGAAGTCATACAGATGATAAAATACGTCTTTGGTGGTGAAAACAGCATGAAAGACAATGTATTGAGCAGAGTTGGTACAGGTGATTCATTGAAAGAATTGGAAGCAGAGAAGACACGATTAGTTGATGAGCGTGCAAAGCTGAATACAAAGAAAACAAAGCAATTACGCAGAATCAATGAGTTAGATATTGATGATGATTTGTATGATGATTTGATGAAATCTTATAGAGCATATCTTGGAGAAATCTATGACCAGCTTGCATCAATTGAAAATCTCTTGTATCAGAATGAGTTGGCAATAGAGAATGCTCAGGGAGAGAATCTTTCGACGGAAGTCTATAAGAGACTGATAGATGCGACAATTGGAAATATTGACGATGTATCAGATGCAGATAAGAAGGTACTTATGAATGCATTGCTTGAGAAAGTGGAAATTTTCAAGGAGAAGCAGAAGGACGGTCGTTGGGTGAAATCAGTACAGTTCAAGATTCCATTGAACATTGACGGAAAGCCCGTAGATACAATGTTTTTTGATGATGATGAAGATACAAAAAATTTCCTATCCAATGAGAAGCATGTCGATATGATTGTTTTGCTGTCAAGAAAAGATAAATAAATACCGAAAAGTGGCGTATTTCCAGGATTTTTGCGAGGTCAGCATCATCAGAGAAGTCTTGTGAAAAGCTCGGTTTTCTTGTATGGAAACGTATCTACTTTGTAGCTCAACCGGAGAAAAAGTCGATGACCGAAAAAATGCGGTAGGGTTTAGGCTGTGGATTAGATGTCATAGGTTGTGGCACTGGGATAGATGTTATCTAGGGTGCAAACTCAATTTGAGTGAGTGATATAGATGTTGTCTAATTGGTCCTGTGTCAAGATTTAGCACAAAATAAAGTGTCTGCAAGAGTCCAGGCAATGATTTTTCTGGCATACAAGTCCATAACGCAGTTAAGGTATACAAAACCATCCTGCGTCCGGATATAAGTTATATCTGTGCACCGGACAGCGTTAGGACGTTCAGGATTAAACTGTTCGTTGAGAATGTTGTGGAGTTCTTTGCTAAAATCAGAATCTTTGGTGGTAGTAGTCCACGGTTTAGTCCACTGGGCACGAATGCCCATTTCACGCATGTATTTACCTACGGTGCGTTGACTGATGGTTTCGCCAGATTTACGTAGTTCCTGAGCAATTTTAGGGACACCCTAAGACCTGTAAAACGCAGTTGCTAATATGATGGTTTCGTGGTAGAATTGTTTTGTAGGAAAACGCTTTCATTTTGAAAGGAGCAACTATGAAAATTCTTATTACAGGCGGAACAACATTTGTAAGTAAATATGCGGCGGAATACTTTGTTGCGAAAGGCAATGATGTGACCGTTATCAATCGCGGCAACAGACCGCAGGTTGACGGTGTAACGCATATCAACTGCGACAGAACAGCTTTAGGCGACAGGGTCAGCGGCAAGTGCTTTGACCTTATCCTCGACATCACCGCCTATACGGAAGAACATATTAAAACGCTGCTTGATTCAGGCGTTACCTTTGATGAATACATTTTCATAAGTTCCAGCGCTGTTTATCCCGAAACCAATCCGCAGCCCTTTACCGAAGAACAACCCTGCGGTTACAACTCCGTCTGGGGCGAATACGGTATAAACAAGCTGAAAGCGGAGCAATATTTGCAAGCGAATGTTCCGAACGCTTACATTCTCCGTCCTCCGTATTTCTACGGTGTATATGAGAATTTATACCGTGAAGCGTTTCCGTTTGACTGTGCTATGCAGGACAGACCGTTCTATATACCTCAAAACGGTGAAATGAAACTGCAATTCTTCAATATTTCCGACCTCTGTCGCTTCATTGAAATCCTGATAGATAAGCACCCAAAAGATCACATTTTCAATGTCGGGAATAAGGATATTGTAACCATAAAAGAATGGGTTGAGTTATGCTATAAGGCTGTCGGCAAAACCGCTGATTTTATCAGCATTGATAAAGAGATCCCGCAACGGGATTACTTCTGCTTCTATGATTATGAATATGTACTTGACATAAATAAACAAAACGAGCTAATGCCTGATACCGTTCCTCTCGATCAGGGCTTGAAAGAGGAATTTGAGTGGTATAGGAACAATCTCGACAGCGTATATAACCGTAAGCCCTATATGGAATATATTGATAACAATTTGGTGAAGAAATGACAGTAAGAGAAATCAGAGATAATGAATTAAGCAATTTGCTTGAATTATATATCCACCTGCACGAGCTTGGAATACCTGAGGATAGCGAGCATTTACAGAACAGTTGGCAATGAAGATCACTACAATGCATCTCCCTTCAATCTTCCAATGTCGCTTAATATGTATGAGTTACCCGAAAACAGCTCTGGTTCTATCCAGTCTGCTTTTCACTGGTATCCAAAAGATTCTCAGTGGTGGATAACCGGTTTTGATTATTCACGCCAGTCGCCCGATCCGGCGAGATTGGTCACGGTTGGGTATATTGATTTGTCGGGTTACGTTGATGTATATGAACAAGTTAAATTATCAGAAAATCTGAAGAAAAATATTGATTTAGAAGAAATGCAGAAATTATATCATAATTTGATTTTTGATAATAAAAATAATTACATATGGTTTGTATGGAGTGACTAATATGAATAATTTAAAACAGTATTATATCACATTAAAGCTCGTTTCTTTTTTGCTCTGTTTTTCAGTACTGCTATATTTTTGCGGTTGCTTTAGTAACTCCTATTATTATTCTGATGTAGCTAAAGATGCATGTTTTGAAGTATATCATGCATTACTTGACGGTGATAAGGAAAAACTAAAAAGTCTGCTGTGTGAAGATCTTCAGAATCAGGATGATGTTGACGAACAAATAGATGCATTTATGAATGCTATCGGCGGCAAACTTGTTTCGGCAGACGAGGATAGTTACCACTACGATAAGCTTGGTGCTTCAAGAGATTATGGTGAAACTGATGAATATACCATTTTAAATACTTATTCTGAGTTAAAAAACATAGATGACAATAATAATAATAATTATGCATCCTTAGGAGTAGCTTATTTTCATTATAATAAAAAGAAGCCCGGAAAATTAGGAATATATGCTATCGATTTGTCAAAGGATGGTTCGTACAGAACATATGCTATAGCACATAATGATCACAGGTGATGTTTGTTTTAAGGCAACAATCGTGATAATATTTGTTTTATATTAATGAGGCGGCCTGATATGAAAAAAAGTTTTGTTGTTTTTATGACCGTGATCGTCATATTTTTGTTCTCAGCCTGTGTAAAACATGAAGATTATTCAGACGAAACCAAAAGAATAACAATGGATGTATACGATTGCCTTTTAGAAGGCGATTCAGAAAAGCTGAAAAGTTTATTTTGTGAAAAAACAAGAAATAGTCCTGACTTTGATAGAAAGGTACAGGATTTTATGGATGGCATTGGTGGATGCATTTCATCCGGAAATGTTGATGGATATCATTATGATGTTGCAAGCAGAAGAAGAGATAAGGGAACAGACTTTGGCGACTATGATTTTTTACAGACACTTGGAATGATTGATAACATAACAGACAATAACGGAATAAATTATCATCAGTTAGTAGTATCATACATTTACCGAGATACAGATGACCCTGATTGTGTTGGGCTATATTCTGTCGGATTGTCAGATACCAAAACTCATTATTCTGCCTATTTAATTCATCCTGAAGAAGAAGCTTATAAAGGTCATTGAGAAAAAAACTATGTATGTCCTTGAGTGTATATAACTGAGTTCGATTATTGTCGTTAGTCCCCCAATTCGACGAGATTTGCTATGCTTGGGTATTTCTATTTTTCCCGATAAATAGTTTAAAGTATCATCAGGCATAAATACCTGTATAGAACTGAGAAAAACTGTAAATAACTAAATTCAAAGCCGACAAATAGCATTTTGTTATATGTCGGCTTTACAGTGACGATGTAGCACTCGGTTTTAGTCCGTTATTGCAAGACTCAGACGGAAACGGTGTACTTGACTGTGATGAAAAAGTTCAGCAAAGCTTTACGCAAGAAATAGAGTGCGAAGATAAGCCGCAGGTAACCGATGTTTCTGTTTCGTTTAACGGAACAGGCAACATAAATTCTACTACAACAGTTACAAGCATATATAATATAGATATGCTTTCAACAAATCTTGCAGGATTGGTTGGGGCACCTGTCAAGATAGAAACTGAATCGAGCTTTGATGAAGCCGTCATAACATTTAAAGTTGATAAAAAAATTATGGGATATAGTATATAAAAATAAAAAAGAAAAAATGTCAAATAAGGAATTAGTACATGAATATTTTTTCATTATATCATCATTATGTTTTTGGTATGATTCAACAAGATGGCATTTAACTGCAAATACATACCCAAGACAAACTTATAATAGCATACTTATGTTCGAATATGGCAAAATCGGGAATGAATCCTAAGACGTTACAGTACCTTATGGGGCATTCGGATATATCGGTTACAATGAATGTGTACACACATATCGGATTCGATAATGCAGAGGAAGGATTGAAACGGATGGAAGAGTTTAGAAGGGCACAGGCGGAGGTTGTACAGAAGAAAGAGAAACCTATGTCGCAGAAGATGTTTAAGGTAGTTTAATATGGAAAAGAGATGACGCTCCGGCTTAGGCTGGGGTGATTTTTTGTGGACAAAACCGGCTCTTTCTGATATGATTAATATGTATGCAGATTCGGTTACCAATATTAAAATGTCAGGCTACCAATGGTAGCACTTTTTAAAGGAGGTAGATGATTATGAATCATTACGAAGAAGGCATTAATGCAATGTGGGAAGAGGTGGAAGGCAAAAAGCCTGAATCAATTCATCAACCATCAGACAAAGAACGATGGAAAGAATTTGTGGAGAAATACAGTCATAGCGGATATCTTGTCCAGTCAGAGTTTGGTGCTATTGATACCACAGATGATGCGATGAAAGATGTAGTGGGTGGAGAAAACTTATCGTATGAGGAATACCTACAGGTACTTTTTAATTCCAGAAACATCATAAGGCATTGCTTTGAGTATTGCTATTACAGCAATGCTTGGTGTGACTTCAAAGGTCGGATTAGCAGATTTGATAAAAAGAAAGGCAAGGTCATATTCAATTGCATCTATGTATCTGGCAGACTTATGGATGGTGATTGCTACGAAGGTAAGGAAGACCATGTCTGGATGGATAGTGAGCCTTTTGAAGAATATCAAGTGGGAGATTGCTTATCCTTTGGGGGCGAGATATATCGTTATCTAAAAACAAAAAATGGTAAGCAGATATCATTTGGAATAAGAGAACCGTATAATATTAAAAAGATTGAATCTTATGGGTTGCCTAGTGATGATGATATGCTTATGCAGGCTGTAGATCAAATGATATGTGAAGTCTGTATGTTTAATGAACACTGTTACATGGGTATGTGTATAGCTAATGAGGAATGGCGAGAAGAAATGCGAAAAACGTTATTTAATGCTGCAAAAGGAAACAAATAATTTTTCTTTATGATTACAGGGGCAGGCAACTATTGATGTTGTCTGCCTTTTTGAATGGAGCATTACTGCAACTTTGACGATTACAAAAGGATGATAATGAAAGGATTACAATAATGGATAAAGATGCTAATTATGAGATAGTTTTTTAAACACAGAAAAGATATCCTATCTGGATTTCATAACAAGATTAATAGAGATACATCGAGAATGTAATCATGAACATTTGCATATTTTGCACTCGGTTTTTTCAATATTCTGTTTGCTTGGCTCGGTATGGTTGATTTTCTGTTGCCGCTCATACTCGCTGCATTTGGCGGTAACAAGTTTTTCTGCAACCACCTTTGCGGCAGAGGGCAACTCTATTGTAAGCTGGGCGGAGATCTCAAATGCTTCCGAAACAAGCCAACACCGAAATGGATGGCATCCAAATGGTTTCGATATGGTTTTCTGATATTTTTCCTTGCCATGTTCGGCAATATGGTTTTTCAGACCTACCTTATGGCAAGCGGTTCGGAAAATCTGCGTGAAGCAATCAAACTGTTTTGGACATTCCGTATTCCGTGGGGATGGACATATTCGGGAAGTATATTCCCGGATTGGGTGGCACAGTTCAGCTTCGGATTTTACAGCCTGATGCTTACATCGCTTCTAATCGGTCTTATTGTTATGATTTTCTTTAAGCCGAGAATGTGGTGCGCTTTCTGCCCGATGGGAACAATGACACAGGCAATCTGCAAATTAAGGAACAGAAAAAGAGGTAAGTGATAACATCACAGAACTCTGATTTCAAATCGGTTAAAATAAAGACACAATAAAACAAAGGAGGACACGAAGATGTCTGTCATTAAAATTAATAAAGAAAATTTTGCAAGCGAAGTTTTGAATTCTAATAAACCTGTACTTCTCGATTTCTATGCCGATTGGTGCGGCCCTTGCCGTATGGTGGGTCCGATCGTATCGGAAATCGCAAATGAGCGAAGCGATGTTAAGGTCGGTAAAATCAATGTGGACGAACAGCCGGAGCTTGCGGCACAGTTTCAGATAATGAGCATCCCGATGCTTGCTGTGATCAAAAACGGAAAGCTCGAGAATCAGGTCGTGGGCTACAGACCGAAAGAGCAAATTGAAGCAATGCTGTAAGGAGAAAAAGATGGGACTGTTTAATTTCTTCCGCAACACCGCCGACATCAACACCGGTGTTGCGGAATACGAAACAAACGACGGCGCTGTGTTGCTTGATGTTAGGACGGCAGAGGAATACTGTGACGGGCACATTGACGGAAGCGTCAACATACCCCTTGATAGAATTTCTTCCGTTGAGAATACCGTCAAGGACAAAAGCACACCGCTTTATGTGCATTGTTTAAGCGGTGGTAGAAGCAGACAAGCTGTATCCTATTTGAAGCAAATTGGTTACACAAATGCAAAAAATATCGGAGGCATCAGCAGCTATCGTGGAAAGGTGGTAAAATAAATGAAGGTTGTAATTATAGGCGGTGTTGCAGGCGGCGCTACTGCGGCGGCGAGAATACGCAGGCTTGACGAACAAGCGGAAATCGTTGTTTTTGAGCGTTCAGGATTTATCTCATACGCTAACTGTGGTCTGCCGTACTACATCGGCGGCACCATTGAAGATGAAAATGATCTAACCTTGCAGACGCCTGAAAGCTTTTGGAGGCGTTTTAGAGTTAAGATGAATGTTCATCATGAAGCTACGGCAATTTATACTGACAGCAAAACCGTTACTGTGAAAAATCTTGAAAATGGTAAAATCCTTACCGAGAGTTATGACAAGCTCTTGCTCTCACCCGGTGCTAAGCCGATAAAGCCGGGGCTTGACGGTATTGACAGCGATAAGATATTTGCCCTGCGCACCGTTGAGGATACGCTTAGACTCAAGAAATATACGGATGAGCATCAACCGAAGTCTGCCGTGGTAGTCGGCGGTGGCTTTATCGGAATAGAGGTTGCGGAAAATCTGCATGATCTTGGAATAGATGTAACGCTCGTGGAAGCGGCGGATCAGCTTATGGCTCCATTTGACAGGGATATGGCATCGTTTATTCATACTGAAATCCGCAAAAACGGTGTCCATCTAATGCTTGATACTATGGTTGAGGGTTTTGCCGATACCGATTGCGGTATTGATGTGAAACTCAAAAATGCTCCGACACTTCATACCGATATGGTTGTAATGGCAATCGGCGTCGCTCCCGAAACCACACTTGCGAAAGATACCGGCATAGAACTTGGCATTAAAGGCAGTATTGTGGTCAATGACAAAATGGAAACATCTATACCTGACGTTTATGCTGTTGGAGATGCGGTTCAGATCAAAAATTTTGTAACGGATAAGGACACACTCATCTCTCTTGCCGGACCTGCAAACAAGCAGGGTAGAATTGCCGCCGATAATATCTGCGGCGGTGACAGCCATTATACCGGCGGACAGGGCTCATCAGTCATCAAAATATTTGACATGACTGCTGCCTCTACGGGTATCAACGAAAAAGCCGCAAAGTCACTTGGTATTAATACAGATAAGGTCATTCTTTCTCCCATGAGCCATGCCGGATATTATCCCGGCGGTAAGATTATGACCTTAAAGGTGTTGTTCGAGAAAGACACATATCGTCTGCTCGGGGCTCAAATTGTAGGCTTTGACGGTGTGGATAAGAGGATAGATGTGCTTGCAACCGCTATCCGTGCCGGAATAAAAGCATATGAACTTACAGAACTTGACCTTGCCTATGCTCCGCCGTATTCCTCCGCAAAGGACCCTGTGAATATGGCAGGCTATATCATTGAAAACATGAAAAACGGCATTGTAAAGCAATGGTATTATGAGGAAGATGAAACACTTCCCCGTGACGGCAGCATAACACTTCTTGATACACGTACACCAATGGAGTACAGCATGGGTCATGTGAAGGGATTTATCAATATTCCCGTTGATGAACTGCGTGAACGTATAGGTGAGCTGGACAGGAGCAAGCCTGTGTATGTTATCTGCCAAAGTGGATTGAGAAGCTATATCGCTAGCAGAATTCTAATGGGCAACGGCTTTGATGCCTATAACTTTGCAGGTGGTTTCCGATTCTATGATGCAGTCCGTAATGATAAAGCGTTAAATAAAAAATCCACCCTCTGCGGAATGGATGATTAAAAGAACAGAAAAGAAAAAGCGTTGAGAATTCCTTTTTTGAGAAACTCAACGCTTTGTTTTATCAAACTATAATCTTTTCAAGTCCGTCTTTGTCTATAATCTCAATCGTTCCGCGGGAGAGTGATATAAACCCTTCGTTCACAAAATACTTTAGCATTCGTGTTACCACTTCACGGGGATTACCTAAGTGATTGCCGATTGTTTCGTGGGTGATTTTAAGAATGTTAGTGCCTTCGATGCTTGCCTCATTCAAAAGAAAATCTGCAAGCCTTCTATCAAAGCTTTTCCACATCACCTGGTCTATAAGCCACATTACATCTGAAAATCGGCTTGCCATAACTTCGTTTGTGTAATTGGCAAGTGGTGCAGAAACATCCATAATACTTTTGTAAACTTCTGATGGGATGACTAAAACCTCAGTTTCCTTTTCAGCAGTAACGGTAATATCAAACTGAATACTGTTCATAATACAAGACGCAGAGAAAAGGCAAATATCTCGCTCAAAAAGGCGGTACATCGTAATCTCTCTGCCATCATCAGATATAGTAAAAGCACGAATTTGACCGGAGAGCACAAGGAGCAGTCCCGTACAATTCTGCGAACCATTATGCAAGAGTTCACCCTTGCCGAATTTACGAACAAAAGATGAGCTTGTAAGCGTGTCTTGCTGTGATTTCGTCAGTTTATCAAATACAGGTAAGTATGTTAAGTAATTCATAAGCCGTGTCTCCTTTTTCAGTATTTTTAGTATAGCGTAATTTCAGGCATATGTCAATAATATTATTGACATATGCCTGAAACGGCACTATAATATATGGCGAGGTGATAAAATGTCAAGACCGACGAAGTGTCGCCGAGTGTGTTATTTCCCTGAAGTTCTTGAATTTTCTCCAACGGGAGCAGTGAGCGGGGAACCAATTGTTTTGACAGTTGATGAGCTTGAAACCATACGGCTGATTGACAAAGAAAACTTAAGCCAAGAAGAATGCGGGGCACAACTCGGCGTAGGCAGAACAACCGCACAGAAAATCTATGAAACCGCAAGGAAAAAGATAGCAGACGCACTTGTGCTTGGCTTTGCACTGAAAATTGAGGGCGGCGAGTTTCAGCTTTGTAGCGGCAGTACAGACTTTTGCTATAAAAAAGACTGCATCAAACGGCAAATTCAAAAAGAATACAAAACAGAAAAAGGAGCAAATATTATGAGAATCGCAGTAACTTACAAAAACGGAAACATCTTTCAGCATTTCGGTCACACCGAGCAATTCAAATTGTACGATATTGAAGACGGCAAGGTCATTAAAACAGAGCTTATAGATACCAACGGCTCCGGCCACGGTGCATTGGCCGGCGTACTCTCCGCTGTAAAAGCAGATGTACTTATTTGCGGCGGTATTGGCGGCGGTGCACAAATGGCGCTGGCAGAAAACGGAATAAAGCTCTACGGCGGTGTCAGCGGTAATGCCGATGAAGCGGTAAATGCTTTTGTTGCCGGCAATCTTGCTTTCAATCCCGATGTGCATTGTGAACACCACGATCATGAACACGGCGGGGAAACCCATATCTGCGGCGACCACGGCTGCGGTCACGGACATTGCGGGAATCATTGAAAAATGTGATAATATCACAGAATTGTAATCTTAAATATGCTATTATTCAATTAAAGGAGGCGGCAATATGAAGCAATATATGTGTACAGTCTGCGGATATATCCAGGAAACCGAAGGCGAATTGCCCGATGATTTCAAGTGTCCGCTTTGCGGTGCAGGTAAGGATGCTTTTATGCTGAAAGAGGAAACTGCTAAAGCAGAAGAAACCCTTGAAAAGCCGCATACAGAAAAAGAATTATCCCCAATGGAGATGAGCATCATTTGCTCCAATCTTGCAAGAGGGTGCGAAAAGCAGTATATGCCCGAAGAATCCGAGAGCTTTAGAAAACTCGCAGAATTCTTCCATCAAAAAGCAGCGCCGCACACACAATCGCCATTCCCAAGACAGAGAAAGATAGCAAGACAAAGCCGACGGAGGTTTCAAATCAAAGCTCCGTCGGCAATTCTCTATATGAGTTATACTTTATGATATGTAACGCTTTTCAGCTTTTTTGTGGAAAATACAATTGAAAGCTTATTGAATCACAATTATAATTGTGTTGAAGATATAATAAAAACACATTAAATTGTAACTATAAATGTGAGATACACAAGATACAGCACATAAAAACCTGACAAAGTTATATATCGAGTATAATTGGCAGAAATCAATGACTGCAACTTTGTAGTTGAGGACTTGGAGACAGAAAGCTTGAAAAATCTATAATCACTTTAGCAGGATTCTGTCCGGAACGAAGGGTGATGATATAAAGAAAATATGTTTTATTTTTTTACCATCACAACTGCCTGCTTGCCCAGCTCGTTGTAGCGTGTGTTTACAATGCTTTTTGAGTAGGCGATGCGTGAGTTGGTCCATGGATCGTTAAAGTAATAGAAGCTGCTGTCATAGCCGGTAAGCAAAAGACAATGCTCGTTTGCAAGCCAGGTGTAGCTGCTGCCCTTTTTATATCTTGCGTTTTCGTCTGTGTAATTAACTCTCCAGGTTGTCGTTTTATAGGAGGCGGTCATATATATTGTTGCCCAAACCATTACAGGCTGTCCTTGTGCAATGTACTTGCCAGCAAGATATTCAAGACTCTTTCCGCTGACGCTGACTGCCTTATAGGACTTTTTTGCTAGGTAGGAATTCATTGATTTTGCCATAACAGGTGCATACGCACCAAAGCTGTTGGTGGTATATGGTGATCCGATAAAAGCACAGTTTGGATCGGGCCCTTCAAGTCCGTATTTGCCGTAGCCAAGCGGTCTTTTAATAAGATATTTATCAGCAAAGGAGGTTTCTGATATATTATATCCATAGTAATTAAGCAGCATAACAGCACTGCAGGTTTCACAGCCCGTTGGAAGCTTTTGCTGGCCAATTAACGGAACATTGGCAATTTTTTTGCTGCTTGACATTATATATACCTTACAGATTGCTTTTTTACCGTTGCTGAGCGTGCAGCTTATTGTTGCCGTACCCACTTTTAGTGCTTTTACAATGCCTCCGCCTCTTGTTACAGTTGCTGTTTTTGCGTTGCTTGTTGAATACAGTCTGTAATATGCGGCGGTGTTTTTGGGAATACTGCTGTTAAGATCAAAGGCTTCACCTACATACATAACAATTTCCTTTGAATTTAAAGTAACCGACTTTGCTTGTGGCTTAACGGTGAATGTGCAAACGGCAGTTTTTCCGTTATAGGTTTTAACCGTTATCTTGGCTGTGCCGACAGCCTTGGCGGTAACAAGTCCGCCGGCTCTTTTTACATCGGCAGTTTTAGCGTTATTAGTGGAGTAGACTATGCTGTATGCACCGCAGTCTGACGGGAGGGAGCTGTTAAGGTCAAACCTTTCGCCGATTCCCAGTGTAATTTGTTTTTTGTTTAGTGAAATGCTTTTTGGAGCCTTTTTAACATTTATAACACAAACGGCAGTTTTTCCGTTATAGGTTTTAACCGTTATCTTTGCCTTGCCGACAGCCTTGGCGGTAACAAGTCCACCGGCTCTTTTTACATCGGCGGTTTTAGCGTTATTAGTGGAGTAGACTATGCTGTATGCACCGCAGCCTGACGGAAGGGAGCTGTTCAGGTCAAACCTTTCGCCGATTCCCAGTGTAATTTGTTTTTTGTTTAGTGAAATGCTTTTTGGAGCCTTTTTAACATTTATAACACAAACTGCAGTTTTTCCGTTATAGGTTTTAACCGTTATCTTGGCCGTGCCGACAGCCTTGGCGGTAACCAAGCCGTTGTCTTTTACTACATCTGCCACCAAAGCATTATTTGTTGAGTAGGCTGTATTATATGAAGCACAGCCTGACGGGAGATAACTGTTAAGGTTAAACTGCTCGCCGATGCCAAGAACGAGCTTGGTTTTGTTTATAACTATAGATGATGGGGCATAGCCTACAGTTATATTGCAAACAGCTTTGGTGCCGCCCGGGGTTTTGGCTGTTATTTGTGCTGTGCCTGTGCCTGCAGCGATAACCTCGCCTGTTTTGAAATCCACCCTAGCCACTAAGCTGTTATTTGATGAGTAGCTAATATTGCTTGCAATGCTGCCATCGGGCAGTGTACAGCATAGGGTATATCTTTCTCCTATGCCAAGTGATAGCACAGCTTGACTCAATGTCAAATATTTCGGCTCTGCTTTGGTGGGTTCTTCCTCCTCGACTGCAGGTATGCTGCTTAATTCTGTGCTGCTTGTGTTCTCTGTTGGCTGTACTGCCTGTACTGCCTGTACAGACCTTTTTGCGGGCAGTTCCTCTGCCAAGGCTGCATTAGTATTTTTTGAACTGCTTTCTGTATCCACTGCGGAATAGCTTGTTACACACAGTCCAAGCATCATTATGAATACAAGTGAAATCGCAGTCAGCTTTTTTAGCTTTTTCAAAATAATCACCTCAATTAAAAACTATTATTACACTTTTTATGTAATATACTGTTATTATATCATTCTATTTTTAAAACTTCAATAGCAAGGAACGAAATGTTAAAGTCGTATATACTGATTTATAAAAGAGTTAATTAAATTGAAAGATATTATTGGTAAATTTTATGAAAGATGATGAATACACTGAGATTTTAGAGTTAAGAGAGAAAATCAGCAACGAGAAAATTAATAAACTCCATACAAAGTATGATAAGCCATTTTTAGACCACCATTATCAAGTATATTATCAAGGGCGAAATTGCCATTTTTTCGTATAATTTATTTTATCCTAAAAATAAAAATCGCTTACAGGCGAAATTTTGCCGTTTTAGAGCTATATGGAATTTTTGGCAAAAAAATAAAATTACAAAAAATTTTACGGAAAAAGAACTTTTAGTTTGTGTAAAATATATTTACCAAAATTAAAAAACACGGAAAGGAATTTCAAAATGAAAAATACGAATTAACAAATGAGTCGAAAAAAATAAATAATACTGTCGTTTTCCGAATAAGGGTTTCCGCCGTGGCGGCGTGCCTTGTGCTGCTCATCGGCACGTCCCTCGCCATGCACGGCATTGCCGCAAGCATCCGGACTGGGGATTATGCGGGCTTTGAAACGGAGACAAGCATCTTTCACGGCGGTGCGGCTTTGGGATACAT
>OGOP01000884.1_pt1 | contig 23866 bp, 20 predicted proteins | sample 1552591 | NCBI WGS metagenome assembly OGOP01 (sample SAMEA2580120, study PRJEB22360) | human gut metagenome | biome: human gut; feature: human-associated habitat; material: faeces | place: Denmark | collected 2008/2010 | reverse complement strand
CTTACTACAGAAGCATCGGAAGCTCTCTGAAACAGAGACTGGAAGAGATCTATGCTGAGTACGGCCGTTACCTGAACAAAGTAGACAGCTTCGAATTCCCGGGTCTGAGCGGAATGGACAAGATGGCCGGCATCATGGATGGCCTCAGAAAACAGCCGCTGACCGAGATCGCAGGTTCCGCTGTTGTCAAAGTAACCGATTACGAGAAACCAGAAGAGACCGGACTCCCGGCAGCAAACGTTCTGATCTACAAACTGGCAAACGGTGAAACCGTCATCGTCCGCCCGTCCGGAACAGAGCCGAAGATCAAAGTATACTACACAACACTTGGCAAGGATCTGGCAGAGGCAGAAGCTGAGAAAGAAAAACTCGCAGAGGCTTTAAAACCGATTCTGGCATAAAGAAAACAAAAAAGAATAGAAGGGCGTGGCTTCGGCTGCGCCCTTTTTCGAACCTGAATTTTTTTTCGAAAAGTGTAAGATTTTCTGCAGAACAGCGTGATGATAGATGAAAGGGGGAAGTTCCATATGGAAGATGAAAGAATTGTCCTGCTGTATTGGGACAGAGATGAAGCTGCGATCAGCGAATCCTCGATGAAATATGGTGCATACTGTACATCTATTGCACAGAATATTCTGAAGAATCCGGCGGATGCAGAAGAATGCGTCAATGACACCTGGCTTCATGCGTGGAATGCCATGCCGCCGCACCGGCCGTCTCTGTTATCGACATTTCTTGGAAAGATAACAAGAAATCTTTCTTTTGATCTGTATAGAAAAATGCATCGCGGAAAACGCGGAGGAAGTCAGGTTGATGCGGTGTTGGACGAGTTGGAAGAATGCGTTTCGGGGAAAGATAATATTGAGCGGCAGTGGGAGATGAAAGAACTGGTAGCGGAAATCAATCAGTTTCTGCAGAAGCTGCCGGAGGAGAAACGATGCATGTTTGTCCTGCGGTACTGGTATGTGGACAGTATCGGCGAAATCGCGGGGCGTCTGGGCAGAAGCGAAAACTATGTTTCAGTTACGCTGAACCGGATCCGTGGGAAACTGCACACACACTTGACGGAAAGGGGGTTCGAAGTATGAAGAAAGAAGAACTGTTTGAAACACTGAGTGACCTGGATCCTGCTATGGTGAAAAAGGCGCGGGACTATCAGCGTTCCCAAGGGGCTGCATGGAAAAAATGGACGGCCGCGGCAGCCTGCGCGGTGATCATCGGCGGAGCTGTGCTGGGGGTTACGACATGGAGAAATGGACAGGAGAGTTCGGCAGTCCGTTACCCGTCGGGGCTAAAGACGGTTATGGCAGCTTATCCGGCATCTGTGGCGCAGACGATGGATGCACAGGAATTTATGGAAAGTGATGCGCACTGGGACTGGTGGAATTCCTACAGGGAACTGACGACAAAATCAGCGGAACTGCAGTCGGGAATGGATGCGTATTATCAGAAACTGATGGAACAGATGCTGGTTTCCGATAATGAAAATACCGTCTGCTCGCCGATCAATCTGTATATCGCGTTTGCGATGCTGGCGGAAACTTCGGATGGAAATACGCGGCAGCAGATTCTGGATATGCTTGGTGCGCAGGATATGGACACCTTACGGAAAAATATTTCTTCGCTCTGGAAAAGCAATTATGCAGACACGCCCGCGCTGAAAAGTGTGTTGGCAAATTCGCTGTGGCTGGATGGTGAGGAAACATACAATGACACAACGCTGCAGCAGCTGGCGGAACAGTATTATGCATCGACCTTCCGTGGGACTCCCGGATCGGAAGAGATGAATCAGGCCCTGCGGACGTGGACGGATGATAATACCGGCGGACTTTTGAAGGAATATACAAAAGACATGGCGATTGCCCCGGAAACGGTATTTGAACTGGTATCAACCATCTATTATAAGGCGATGTGGAGGGAAAATTTCTGGGAAGTAGATACAGAGAAGGAAACCTTCCACGGAGCTGCGGGAGATACCACTGTGGACATGATGAAAAAAACGGAATGGATGGATGTCTACCAGGGCGAACATTTCCGTGCAGTCAGCCTTAGCCTTCAGGACAGCGGCTCCATGTATTTCCTGCTTCCGGATGAAAATACCGATGTCAATGAACTGGTATCATCGCCGGATCTGATGAAGGTTATACGGCGGGATGAAAGCAGTGATAACTGGTATTCCCCTATGGTGAACCTGTCTGTTCCTAAATTTAAAGTATCGGAAAAAACAGACCTGATCGAAACGGTGCGCGCACTAGGTGTAACGGATGCGCTGGATACGGATCTGGCAGATTTCAGTCCATTAACAGGGGACAAAGAGAATTTATACCTGAGCAAAGCAGATCATGCCGCCACGCTTGAAATCGACGAAAACGGAGTAACCGGAGCAGCGTATACAGAACTCGGCATTTCAGAAACCGCAGCAGAAATACCGGACGACGAAATCGACTTCGTACTGGATCGTCCATTCCTGTTTCTTGTCACGGGGCAGGACGGATCGATTCTGTTTTCGGGAGTTGTGAGAAATATTGCAGAGACATGAAAAAAAGGAGTCGGACTGTCCGGCTCCTGTGTCTGAGACACGTTACGGTATCTCTTTTGTGCTTATTTTTGCTCTGCGTTCCTTTGTCGGAGCAGAAAAACAGATAAAATCAGTACAGCAGGGAAAATGCAGCCGGCCAGCATACCTGCCTTCAGATCGTCGCCGGTGTTTTGTGTGACAAATCCAATAACAAATGGGCCAATGGAACCACCCATATCTCCGGCCATGGCGAGAAGTGCGAACAGTGCAGTTCCGCCGAGTGGAATTTTAGAGGATGAAATACTGATGGTTCCCGGCCACATAATTCCTACGGAGAAACCACACACAACGCAGCCTATAAGATTTAAAAGAGGATATGGTGCGAGAGCTGCAGCCAGATAACAGATCAGGCAAAGTGTACCAGATGCGATCATAAATTTTGTTAAGTCAATTTTTTCCCCGTATTTACCATAGAAGGTTCTGCTGATGCCCATCATCACAGCAAACAGGCACGGTCCTGCAATGTCTCCAATGCTTTTTGAGAGACCTAATGCAGACTCGGCATAAGCGGAAGCCCATTGCGCCATCGAAATCTCGCTTGCTCCGGCGCAGACCATAAGAACAAGGGAAATCCAGAAAATGGGAAGACGGCACAGCTGACGAATGGTAAGTCCTTCTTCGCTTCCGGTCAGTGATTCAATCGGGCAGGAAATAAAATTAAACGTATTGTACAGTGGAAGTACAGCCCAGATACATGCGAGGATCGGCCAGCGTTCCATACCAAAAACTGCCAAAAAAGCAGTGGAGAGTAAGATGACGCCTACAGACCCCCAGCAGTAAAAGGAATGAAGCAGACTCATAACGCTGTCCTTATTGTCAAACGGACAAGCTTCTACGATTGGGCTGACAAGAACCTCAATCAGTCCGCTTCCGGCGGCATAGATCATGGCACTGAGCAAAATTCCTGCATAGGCATTTGGCAGAATATTGGGCAGAAAGGCAAGTCCAATCAGGCCGCAGGCGGAAAGAATCTCAGAAGCAACGACACACCTGCGATAACCGATTTTATCGACATATCTGGCACAGAACAAATCGACAAGAAGTTGTGTGAAAAAGAATATTGTCGAGATAAACGCAATTTTTCCAAGAGAAATATGGTAAGTTCTGTGAAAGGTAAGAAATAGTAAAGGTGCAAAATTTGCAGAAATTGCCTGCGTGATAAATCCAAGATAACAGGCAATTAAGGTTTTGTGGTAGTTCTTTTTCATAGTGATATACTCCGTTTTTAAAAATGGCAGAACTGCTGCGGCCGTAGTGTTCGTTTCGTTGCCGTTCACCGTGTTCCATGGAGCGACAACGATTCTTTTTGTATAATAACGTAAAATAGTGTCGCTTTCACTGGAATATATCGTCTGTTTATTGTATAATATCGTAAAATAGAGAGGGGCGTGCCTGAAAAACGGAGGCGGGGAAAGATGGAATTTAATACATTTTATAACAAGATCCAAACGGATGAAAGCATGATGGAAACGATACAGCATGGAAACAGTGAGTATCCGTTTCAATTGTATTACGACGATCTTGCGTTGTTTGATTTTCATTGTGTAGAATGGCACTGGCATGTGGAGTTTGAGTTTGTTTTTGTACAGGAGGGAACAGCAACCTTCTGGGTTGGCGAAAAGCAGTTTTCACTGGGACAGGGAACGGGCATTTTTATTAACTCAAAGATTTTGCATCGCTATTTTTCTGAAGGCCATGCGATTGTGCCAAATTTCGTTCTGAAACCGACATTTCTCGCTCCGGCAGGCAGCCTGATTTACAAAAAATACATTGCACCGATACAGGCGTGTAAGGTGGACTGCATTGTCTTTTGCAGGGAAATAAAATGGCAGGCAGAAGCACTGGAGCTCATGCAGAAAATTCTCAAAGCGCAGGAATCAGACAAAGACCGGGAACTGGTTACTTTATTTCTGACGCAGGAATTGTGGCACTTGCTTTATTTGCACATGGATTCGGAAGTGCTGCAGAAAAAAAGAGAAAATACGGCATCCTCACAGGGAAGAACACAGCTGATGATGCAATATATTCATCAAAATTTCCGACAGAATCTTACCTTGGAGGATATTGCCGGGCAGGCTATGGTGAGCAAGAGTACGGCATTGAATCTGTTCCGAAGATATCTTCACGATACGCCGGTGCATTATCTGGTGAAGTATCGTCTGCAGGAGGCTGCAAAGCTTCTGGCTACGACGGAGAAAAAGATAACTGTAATTTCCGGCGAGACGGGATTTGAAAATATGGATTATTTTTGCAAGACATTTAAGAAATATTATGGGAGGACACCGACGGAATATCGAAGAAAAAAACAAATGGATACGGATGACAGAGAAGGGATCGTTCAAGATGTAGTGTAAGAGAAAACGGAAAAATTACATTCTGAAAAAGGAGCGGAATCCGGTGTGGGTTCTGCTCCTTTTTGAATGGAAAATTATGGAACATACTTATTCGGCACAGCCAAAAACTCTTCTACATATTGCTCCAGTGCCGCAAGCAGCTCTTCAAGCGGAAAGACCTTCAGATCCTGCGCGGCTTCCGGCGGGACGGAGAGGAAGTGATGGAGGAGGTCAAGTACCTGTTGGACGTTCTCATACGGAATTTCTGTGATTCCAGGGTTCGTGACGTTGGAATCGAGATCGAGCGGGATGCAATAGCGGTTGACAAGATATGTATTCATTCGTGTATAGTCCCCGTAATAATACTCCTCCGTGAGATATCTGGAAAAAGGAATGGATGTCCGCGATTTTTTGATATAAACCGTTGCAATCTCATCTCTCATATCTGTAATTTCCCCATCCGCATTATAAAATTCCACAATCTGCGGAATGAAATCCTTAAAAAATTTCCGATCAATATAAAGATGAAAATAATATCCCAGTGCGCTCGAATCTGGCAGAAGTGAACGGTATTTCGCTGTAAACCGTGTAAGATCCGGGAATACCATCATTTTTTCGCGGTAAAGCGGATCGCGGAAATGGGAGGATTCTTTCTGCTGCGTCGCATCCGGCAGAAGATTTCCGATCAGAAAATCATTTACCGATGAAATCGGATATGGAAAATCCGGGTGGGACGGGAGGTGCTTTAACAGCATTTGGGCTGCGGTGAGATGTAAAATAAAACCTGGCATGGGAATGAAGGTGTCCTTTCGTATTTGCTTCTAATCTAAACAAAATGGCAGCGTTTGTCAAATTCTATTTGAGTAGCGTAAATTCTAAAAAAAACATAAACACCGGCAGATTTCTTGACATAGAAATTTGCCGGTGTTATTATTTAACACGCGTAAATAAATAACACTGTTAAGCATTTGCGGCAAAAGGAGGGGGAAACATGAAGGATGCATTTGAAAAACTGTTTCGTGCGGTGCACCAGTTTAAAAAACTGAACGTATCAGACCTGATTCCGGGACTCAGCAGTTCCGAATTTTCCGTTATGGGTGCGATTTTGCAAATGGGAGAAAACGGAAAAATTACAAGCTCAGAGCTGGCGGCGAAGACCAAAACACTTCCGCCGGCTGTGTCGCGCACACTGCGCGGATTGGAGGAAAAAGGATATGTAGAGCGGAGCGTTGACAAAAAAGACCGCAGAAATACGTATATCAGTCTGACAGAGAAGGGCTGGAAAAAGGGGGAAGAGGTACGGGACAGAATGCAGGACTTTGGCTGCTCTGTGATGTCACAGTTAAAGGAAGAGGATATAGATCAGCTGGTTGCTTATCTGGATCGTATCTATGAGATCGCAGAAAAAGAAATTGACACCCGAAAACGACAGAATTAGTGTGCCGGCAAGCTGGTACACAAAAAAAGACAGAAAGGGGAAAAAATGAGTAAGATTTTCAAGACCATGATCCCGTACTGGAAATCGATTCTCGTGATTCTTGTGCTTCTGTTTGTCCAGGCGTGGTGCGACCTGTCGCTCCCGTCGTATACATCCGACATCATCGATGTGGGCATTCAGAACAGCGGTGTTGAGCACGTTACACCGAAACGAATCACAGAGGAAGAATTTCAGACAGCAAAGTTTATCATGACGGATGATGAGGCAGACTTGTGGGAAAGCCTTTATACGAAAAAGGACGGCTATTATGAGCGGAACAAAGCTTCCGAAAAAGAACTAGATACAGCGGATGAAACGCTGACCGTTGCACTCCTTATGAATTACCAGATGGGTGCGATGGAGGAAACTGCCTTCAAACAGCTCGTGGCACAGCAGACCGGTCAGGATGCTTCCGCGTTTGAAAACATGACGATAGAGCAGATCGGCGAGATGATGCATGTGGAGCTGAAGAGCTTCCAGCAGGAAAAAGAGGATGACGATGGAAACAAAGTCGAAGTCACCTGTGTGGATGTCCGTCCAATCTTTGCAGCGATGCTCGAGAGCGGACAGATGGATAAAGACACCGTGCTCTCGATGCGCGACAGCATGGAAAAAACGCTTGATACGATGGGAAGCTCCCTGGTAAAATCGATGGGCATTGCGTATGCAGTTTCCGCAGACAAAGCGGCGGGCCTCGATCTAGACCAGATTCAGAAAACGTATCTTCTGACCGCAGGCCTCAAGATGGTCGGCATGGCACTCCTGATGGGTGTGGTAACTGTTCTCGTCGGACTGTTTGCCTCCCGCGTCGGCGCCGGAATCGGCCGCGATCTGCGCGAAAAAGTATTCAAACGGGTTGTCGGATTCTCCAATGCGGAGATGGATCAGTTCTCCACCGCATCGCTGATTACCCGAAGCACGAACGATATCCAGCAGATCCAGATGGTCTCCGTCATGGTGCTGCGAATGATTGCCTACGCTCCGATCCTTGGCATCGGCGGTGTGCTGAAAGTCATGAAAACGGGAGCCGGTATGGAATGGATCATTGTTCTTGCGATCATCGTCATTCTCGGCTACGTGATGCTGCTTGTCTCCCTTGCGATGCCGAAATTCAAGCTGATGCAGAAACTGGTCGACAACATCAACCTCGTATCGCGTGAAATCCTGACCGGACTCTCTGTCATCCGTGCGTTCGGAAGAGAGGACAAAGAGGAAGAGCGCTTCGACGGTGCGAATAAGGAACTGACCAAAACAACCCTGTTCACCAACCGCGTCATGACCTTTATGATGCCTGGTATGATGATGATTATGAACGTGCTGACCGTCGGAATCGTATGGGTCGGTGCACATAAAATCGATGCCGGCACGATGCAGGTCGGTGCAATGACTGCATTTATTACCTACGCCATGATGATCGTCATGTCTTTCCTGATGCTGACAATGATGTCAATCATGCTGCCGCGTGCCGCTGTTGCCGCCGGCCGTATCGATGAAGTCATTCAGACAGAATCCTCCATTCAGGATGTCAAAAATCCGGAGCAGCTGGAGGTTCACAACGGAGTTGTCCGCTTCGATCACGTCAACTTCCGTTATCCGGGCGCCGAGGAGGATGTGCTGCATGACATCGACTTCGTTGCCGAGCCTGGCAAGACGACGGCGATCATCGGAAGCACCGGCTGCGGTAAATCGACGCTGGTCAACCTGATCCCACGTCTCTATGATGTGACGGGCGGAAAGATTACGCTCGACGGAAAAGATATTCGAAACATTACGATGAAGGATCTGCGCGATGAGATCGGTTTCGTGCCGCAGAAAGGTGTGCTGTTCTCGGGAACGATCGCATCCAACCTGCGCTTCGGAAAAGACGATGCGACGGATGCGGAGATCGAAAAGGCAGCCGCAATTGCGCAGGCAACCGAGTTTATCGAGGCAAAAGATGACAAATACGAAACCGCGATTGCACAGGGCGGAACGAACGTATCCGGCGGACAGAAACAGCGTCTGGCGATTGCGCGTGCGATTGCAAAAGACCCGAAAATCTTTATTTTCGACGACAGTTTTTCTGCACTTGACCTGAAAACGGATGCGGCGCTTCGAAAAGCACTGGCGGAGAATGTCAAAGACAGCACCGTGATCATCGTGGCACAGCGGATCAGCACGATTCTCCATGCGGAGCAGATTCTGGTGCTCGATGACGGAAAAGTAGTCGGAAAAGGTACGCATGAGGAACTGCTGAGAAGCTGCGAGGTTTACCAGGAGATTGCGAAATCCCAGCTGTCAGAGAAAGAGCTTGGACTGAAGGAAAGTGAGGTGGCTGACCATGAGTAATGAAATGAACCAGCAGCCGCGCAAAAGAGGACCGATGGGACGGATGGGCCGCGGCATGCAGCCGGGCGAGAAGCCGAAAGATCTGAAAAAATCGATCAAACAGCTCGCCCAGTATATCGGAAAATATAAAATTGCGATTTTTATCGTTATGATCTGTGCCGCATGCTCAACGGTGTTCAACGTTGCCGGACCAAAGATTCTCGGAAAAGCTACGACCGCACTGTCCGAGGGACTGATGGAGAAAATCAGAGGGACAGGCAGCATTGACTTTACAAAAATCGGAAAAATTCTGCTGTTTACCCTTGGCCTGTATCTGATGAGCGCCCTGTTCAGCTTCATCCAGGGCTGGATTATGACCGGCGTTACCCAGAAGGTATGCTATCGTCTTCGGAAGGAAATCTCGGAGAAAATCAACCGCATGCCGATGAAATATTTTGAGAGCCGCACCTATGGCGAAGTGCTCTCACGTATTACCAACGATGTCGACACACTGGGTCAGGGACTGAACCAGAGCATTACCACAATCATCACATCCGTGGCAACGCTGGTCGGCGTTCTGATCATGATGCTGAGTATCTCTCCGCTGATGACGCTGATCGCGCTTGTGATCCTGCCGATTTCAATGGGACTCATCGGACTCGTGACAAAGAAATCACAGAAATTCTTCCGTGCCCAGCAGGAATACTTAGGCCACATCAACGGTCAGGTTGAGGAGGTTTACGGCGGCCATCTCGTCATCAAGGCATTCAACCGCGAGAAGGATACGATCGAAGAGTTTGAAAAAACCAACAATATTCTTTACGATTCCGCATGGAAATCCCAGTTTTTATCCGGTATGATGCAGCCAATTATGATGTTTGTCGGAAATTTAGGCTACGCCTGCGTGGCATTGACCGGCGGACTTCTGGCGATCAAAAACGTGATCACGATCGGTGATATCCAGGCATTTATCCAGTATGTGAAAAACTTTACCCAGCCGATCCAGCAGATTGCGCAGGTTATCAACATGGTACAGTCGATGTCGGCGGCATCCGAGCGTGTCTTTGAATTCCTGAACGAAGAGGAAGAGGATCAGACCACGGAAAATCCGGCGGACATTGAGACGGTAACAGGAGCAGTAACCTTTGATCATGTACAGTTCGGATACAATCCGGATCAGATCATCATCCATGATTTCTGCGCGAAGGTAAAACCGGGTCAGAAAATTGCCATTGTCGGCCCGACCGGAGCAGGAAAAACGACGATGGTTAAGCTGCTGATGCGTTATTATGATGTAAACAGCGGAGCCATTCTTCTGGATGACCACAATATCAGGGATTTCAACCGCAGAGAGCTTCGCGATGCCTTTGGTATGGTGCTGCAGGATACGTGGCTGTTCAAAGGCAGTATCATGGAAAATATCCGCTACGGCCGGCTCGATGCCACGGATGAGGAGGTTATTGCAGCGGCGAAGGCTGCAAGAGCACACCATTTCATTCAGACCCTGCCGGGCGGCTACCAGATGGAGCTGAATGAGGATGCAAGCAATGTATCCCAGGGACAGAAACAGCTTCTGACGATTGCAAGAGCAATTCTTGCGGACAATAAGATCCTGATTCTCGATGAGGCGACCTCATCCGTTGATACCAGAACAGAGATCGAGATCCAGAAAGCAATGGATAACCTGATGAAGGGCAGAACGAGCTTCGTCATCGCCCATCGGCTGTCTACGATTCGCGATGCGGATCTGATTCTTGTCATGAAGGACGGAGATATCATCGAGCAGGGCAACCATGAAGAGCTGCTTGCGAAGAATGGGTTCTATGCAAACCTTTACAATTCGCAGTTTGAGGATATAGTTGCGTAACAGCCTTTGCGGGCGATATAAATTTATTGTAACAACACCTGAGTCGGCAAAACGGTTCAGGTGTTGTTTTTTTCTCGAGGGAAAATCTCGTTACATTTTCCCGTCAGGCAAAAAAGCTTTCAGAGCAGAATGATCTGATGTTTGTCCCAGATCATGCATGTTATCCCAGGTTACTTGAGGTAAAAGAAAAAATTTGGTATGCTGTTGAGAAGTAGAATCTTCGATAAGAAGCACGGGGGAAATAATGAATTTAATTTTATGTGATGATGATAAAGTGTTTTTAAATAAACTGGAAATCAGAATTCGAGGTTTAAGTCAGAAACACAAGATTGCAGTGAAAATGGAGTGCTACGTATCTGCGAAGGAGATGCTGGAAGGAATCAAAAATCTTGATGAGATTTCTGTTTTTTTTATTGATATTGATATGCCGGAAGTGAATGGATTTGAGGTTGCATCGTATCTGAAAAAGTGGAACAGGGAATGTTGTATTGTGTTTGTATCAAATAAGGATGATCTGGTGTTTCAGTCATTGGTGTATCATCCATTCTTTTTTATCCGCAAGGCACATCTGGACGAGGAATTGGAGCCGCAGTTGCTGGAACTGCAGAAAAAGGCAGGAAAGAAAGTTCCGCAAATAGAACTGCAGACAGGGCGTCAGAGTGTAAAACTTGCATTGCGTGATATCTGGTTTGTGGAGAGCGAGAAGAACTATCTGCTTTTTTATCGGGAAAAAGATACGAGGGACGAGGCGATTCGTGTAAGAATGAAAATGTCAGAAGCGGAGAAAAAACTGGAAGCGCATAAATTTGTAAGGACACATAAAGGATATTTGGTTAACATGAACTATGTATATCGGTTGCGCGAAAAAGAACTTCTGCTATTGAACGGGAAAAGCATTCCTGTCAGCAGAAATTATCTGAATCAGGTTCGAATGAAAATTATGGGAGTGGTGATGGAATGAGTGCAACATTTTGGAAGGTTTTTGAACTTGCAATTTCTGTTTTGGAAAATATGCTTCTGCTGGGGTTTTGTATGGATTTCATGCAGCAGCGGCCGAAAGGAAAACGGGGGAAATTTTTATGGTTGTTCGCGGTGCTGGTCGGAATGATTTTTCCGGCGCTGGAAAAGTATCCGGCGATTTATGATCGATGGGAATTATGGCTTACATTGCTCTGGCTGTTTGGATATCTGGCAGTGAGTACGCGGGGCAGTATTCTTCGAAAAATCATTGCTGCAGTAGTTGCGAGGGAATTAACGACGTTTGTGAATACAGCAGTTCTTTTTGGATGCAGTTTACTTCTACAAGAGAGTGTAGCATCTTTTATTCAACAACAGGATATCGCGAGAATTGCTACTGTTCTTTTGACGAAAATCTTATATTTTTTTGTGGGCAAAATTTTAAACGGCCTTCTTTTTGAAAGAAAAAATCTGGTGAATTGGCAGTGGATTGTTATAGGATGCAGTCTTGTATTTTCAACCGTTGCGGGAAAGACATTGATTACCTTGTCCAGAGATTTTCCGGGAATCCAGATGCAGGAACAGAAATTAATGCTGCTGTGCGTGTCCTGTATCTGGCTGATGTGCTTGATTATGTACTTTGTAGTACAGCAAATGAGCAAAGATAATCAGACAAAGCTAGAATATGAACTGATGAAAGAAAAAGAGAAATATTCAAAGGAAAGTATGGAAATTATTAAGAGAAGTAATGAAGAATTACGAGAATTTAAACATGATTTGAAAAATTATCTTTTACCTCTGCAAGAGGCAATGGAGACCATGCCGCAGTCGGAAATGGCAAAGGTATGGGAAAAAATTAATCAGAAAATTGAAGATGTACAGACATTGATTCAGACCGGAAACAGTTATGTGGATTCTATGATTAATACAAAAATTACTCTTGCGAGAAGTGAAAAAGTAGATGTGAAGTGTACGATTCTGAGCAAAATGGAAGGAATTGATGATTTGGAGTTTTGCTCTGTGTTTGGAAATCTCATGGATAATGCGATTGAAGCAGAGCGGAAAGTTACAGAGAAGAAAGAAATTATAATTTTTGTAGAGGAAAAAATGGGATATCTTCGGTTGGAGATTCAAAACAAAATAGAAAAATCTGTTTTAAATGAAAATTCAAGTTTGAATACGACGAAGAAAGATACAAGCAGCCACGGGATTGGGCACAAAAGTGTAAAACGGACGATGCAAAAGGTAGGTGGCGCGTTAAAGTATTATGAGACAGGAGATTTGTTTTGCGCAGAGGCAGTATTTCCGATAAAATAAGATAAAACGTAATAAAAAAGACTTTATTTGTATGAAGGAAGCAAAAAGAATGCGGATTTCAAAGAACAAAGTTTTATTTTTTGCTATCTGTACTGATTATCCCAGATAGAGCATGATATCCCAGATCCGTTGACGATGGAGAAAAATTTCGCTATGCTTCGAGTAACAGAAGAGAAAGAACGAAATTTTGAAAAGAGGGGATATATGGGAAAGAAAGTATTGGGAATTATGGTAATATTACTGTTCTTTACAGGTTGTCAGAATATGGGAAATGAGTCAGAAAATTTGCAGCAGGTAGAAAAACAGGAAAATGGAGAAGAACGGAATAGTTCTATCAGCAATGATGAAACGGAAACAAATGTGACACCTGAAAATGATCAGGAATTAAGCAATGGTGAGCACATCCGTTTTCAGCTTGGCAGTCAGGCCAAAATTGATGCGATTGTTGACATGCCGGACAAAAAATGGAATGAGTTTGAAAAATGTGTGATAGAAGTGGATGGATTTCAAGGAGAAAGTGTGTTCAATAAAATACTTGGGAAAATTCCGGAAAGTGGATTGGAAACAAGAAAAGGAGACACAGGAGAGCCGGACGTTTGTTATTCGTATGAGGGAATACTTGGCGAACAATTAAAAAATCAAAATGGAACGGTGTCTGTCAGCAATATATTAGGAGTGGAAACGGAAGAAGGAAAAAAAGTTTATTATAATTTGCCTGTTGAATATATTACATCAGCCTATGGTGAAGGGATTTTGGTCAGAGACAATGAGCAGGAAATTTCATTGGAAGACGAAGAAAAGCTGATAGAGGAAGGAAAAGAGTTTGTTAGATGGATTGGAGACTGGGAAAAAGTTGAATTGACCAGTAAATACAGTTTTTCGTATGAACAGATGGAAAAACAGCAGGAATTAATGGAACAGGCAATCGAGAATGGAGAATTGCTAAAGCCTCAGAAGATTCAGAAATATGAGTGGTCAAAAGCAGATGATTGTTTCCTGTTGTTTTTTCAGGGTTATCTGAATGGGGTTCCTGTATTATGCAATGAAATTAACCGGCAGGATGATCTTTATATTCCGTCATCTAAAATACAGGCTGTTATAACGGAGGGCGGAATTCAATATCTTCAAGCAGTTAATCACTATGCTATTCGGGAAAAGGAACCGGTATCTCTTGCGGAAAAAGATATTATTTTGGAAACGCTGAGAAATAAGTATGATTTGGCAATTGCAGAGCCGATTACGCTGAATCAGATGAAACTGATTTATTACCCGATGACAACGGGAAGAAATGAAACAGGGCATTGGATGTGTGATATGATTCCTGCGTGGCAGTTTCGATTTATAGAAGATGAGATCGAACAGTATGTTTACATCAATGCACTGGATGGACGGGAAATTACAGGGTGAGTTTGTCTGAGATTTACGAGTTACTCAAAGAATAAATTGTTTTGCGGAAGATGTGACTCCGGGCTAAGCGGGTCACATCTTTTTAAAAGACGAAGAGGATAAGAGATTGTTGCGGAAGGACAAGAAGGTGATCTTTCATGAATTTTTTTCGAATGATAAAAATGGATTTTAAAAGAATGTTTTTATCAGGAAAATTTTATTTTGCCATTGCAGGTGCGATGCTGGTTACCGTGTTGAACATCAGTCAGGAAGCAATGCAGAGCCGGTGGAATGCATCGGTATATTACCTGGTTGTCAGCAGTCATGGTGTGGGGGCATTTTTTGAAGTGTTTTCTGTGCTGGCTGTGCTGCCGTTTGCGCTGAGCTATTGGGAAGACAGCAGAAATGGCTATCTTAGATGCATTGAGACACGCATAGGGAGAACAGCATATTGCTGGTCGCATCTGGTGGTTGCCTTTTTCGGTTCTGTGATCAGTATTTTTCTGGGAATGGCAGTTGTTTATGGCGTTTTGGCATTAAAAATACCGTGGATAAAAAAAGAAGAGCTTGAAACATTAACAGGCAGTTTAAGCTATGGAAATGGACTCGTTCTGCCGTTTTACCTTGCCGCAAGATTTGGAGTTGAGGCTGTCAAGTATGCATTTATGGCAGTTTTTGCGCTTATGATATCGGGAAAAATAAAAAATCTGTTTGTGCTAGTCAGCACACCGGCTCTTTTTTATTATGCAAGCCAGCTTGTAGCAGAAGCGCTGCAGCTGCCGGGCCAGATGAGATGGTACCAGCTCCATGGGGGAAGTATCCGGAATTTTAAGGATTTTTTTGTGATAGCTGGTTATTTCCTTATTCTGACAGGAATGGAAGGTGTAATTTTCGTGCGAGTGGTAAAGAGGAGGGCGCAGAATGGATAGAATACGGATGAGCCTTCGGGTATGTCAGATACGTTTGCGGAAAACATTCACAACACCACGGTTTTATGTTGCGCTGTTGTGGATTGCGATCCTTTTTCATGTAATGACGGTGGGTATTCGAGGCTTCTGCGAGCAGACCGGAGTTGATGTGACTTTTTGGATGCTGCCGTTTATGACCAGATATAATGGAGACCAGATTATCATTGTTCTTGGGGCTCTGCTGCTTTTCTGTGATGCTCCGTTTCTGGAACCGAACAGCGGGTGGCAGATTTTGCGGGCCGGGCGGAAAAGCTGGTTTTGGGGAAACATGCTGTACATTGTGGTTGTTTCCTTTTTTTACACCATATGCTTAAGTATGATTCCGGTACTGCTTGTGTTTCCGAATGTAGGGTGGGAAACCGGATGGGGGAAGGTGATCAGTACGCTGGCTCAGACGAATGCGGCATATACCTTTGACCAGGAACCGTTGGATTATCTGATCCTTTCGAGATTTTCGCCGCAGGAGGCCATGGGACTCACAATGCTTGCGATCTGGTGCCTGTCGGTTATGACAGGCGTTGTGAGTTATGCCGGAAATTTTCTGGTACACAGGGGATTTGGAATCGTCATCAACTGCGGCATCGCACTCACTGCGCTTCTGCTCAGCAAATTTTCCAGCATCACAATCGGCTATTACTGCGCGCCGCCGCTTTGGATGAATATTGCGAGCTACAAGTGGCAGGGATATGGAAACGGGCCGTCGATGGCATATGTTTACAGTGTCTTTGCGATTGTCATCGGCGCATGCACGATCCTTTCGTATCTCGGGATCCGGAAAAAGGATCTGAACTTTGTGGAGGAAATCTGAAAGAATGGAAGAAAAGATAAGAATAGAAAACGTGACAAAAAAGTTTGGCAGCTACGCGGCGTTGGACGGGATCAGCCTGAGCTTCGAAAAAGGAAAAATTCACGGAATGATCGGAAGAAACGGAAGTGGGAAGACGGTACTGTTCAAATGCATCTGCGGATTTCTCCGGGTGGACGATGGCGCGGTTTTTGTGGATGGAAAACAGATTGGGAAAGAGATCGAAGCGCCGGAGAGTATTGGCGCCATCATCGAGACACCGGGCTTTCTTCCGGGCTACAGTGCCAGACAGAATCTGCAGTTTCTCGCCGGCATCCGCAGGAAGATCGGAAAAAAGGAGATCGATGAGGCTATCTGAAAAGTCGGGCTGGATCCGGAAGCGAAGAAGCATGTCGGTAAATATTCCCTCGGTATGCGCCAGCGCCTCGGCATTGCACAGGCGATTATGGAAGAACCTTCTCTTCTGATCCTAGACGAACCGATGAACGGTCTCGACAACCAGGGCGTGCAGGAGATGCGGCAGCTGTTTTTGAAACTGAAAGACGAAGGAAAAACGATTCTTCTGGCCAGCCACAACCGGGAAGACATCGCAGCACTGTGCGATACGACGGTGGAGATTGACAGAGGAAAGATTGTAGGCTGACGGAAAAAAGTTGCTCGTTTTTGGTGAATCTCATTGTCTTCCGGTGAAGCAGAGAATATAATAAAAACACAGAGAAGATCGAATCTTACGCTATTTGGTGTAGGATGGAGACAGGGAAAACAAAAAAAGATTACGAAAACGAGGACATGAACAATGGCAGACAGACACACAACAGAAAAATTGCTGGAGGGCGAACGCCTTTCCGGAAAGGTGACACTCTTTGCAAAAGTAACGATTTTACCGGGTGATGAGCTTCCGTATCATGAGCATCATGGGGAGACAGAAGCGTATCACATCCTGTCCGGTGCGGGTATGTATCAGGATAACGACAAAACCTACCCGGTGCAGGCGGGCATGACGACGTTCTGCGAGGACGGCAGCGGCCATGCGGTTTCCTGCGCAGGGGAAGAACCGCTCGTGTTTCTGGCGATGATTCAGAAAAAAGTAGAATAAGCAGGTACGGATATGAGCAGAAAGAAAAAGCCCAGAATGGAATACCGCTATTACGAAGTGCCGGAAAAATGCCCGGTGCTGGTGCTGCAGGGAGAAAAATGGTTGCAGAATTATGGGTACCAGATTGATTATCTGCATTTTCATAACCTGATGGAGATCGGTTTCTGCTATTACGGTGAGGGAACGATTGTTTTGGAAGATGAGGAACTGCCGTATCATGGCGGTATGTTTACGGTGGTGCCGAAAAACTTTCCGCATACAACAAACTCAAAAGAAAACAGTGTATGTTCCTGGGCATGGGTGTTTGTGGATGTGGAAGGATTTATTACAGAGCTGTATAAGGGCAATATGCGCATGGCACAAAAGCTGATTGCGCGTATTAACCAGAAGGCCCATTTTGTGAAAAATGAGGAAAGGCCGGAGGTCGCGGAGATGATCAAACTGATCATTAAATGCATGGGTGAAAAACGGGAATTTTATCTCGAGGAAGTGAAAGGACTGACCAGAGCGCTTCTGATGCAGATTGCCAGATGGAATGAAAGGGACGAGGAGCAGGAAAAGAATTCTATTGTAGATGATGCCAGTATCGCTCTGATTCTGCCTGCGCTGGATTATATTGGAGAAAATTATAAAGAGATTCTTCGAATTGAGGAGCTGGCAGAGGTATGTCATATCAGTGAAACACATCTGCGCCGTATTTTTCAGGAATCCATGCGGATGACGCCGGTTGAGTACATTAACTGGGTCCGGATCCGGGCGGCATGTAAGGAACTGCGGAAAACAAATATTTCTGTAAATGAGATTGCAATGCGAAGCGGATTCACAACAATTTCTACATTTAACCGTAATTTCCGCCGGATTCTTGGTGTATCTCCACAGCAGTGGCGAAGTGCACCGGAACATTATGAACGAAAATTGTTGAATTTTGATATAAAAACACAGGAAGGATGGTGATGTCCGTCAAAATGCATATAAATGGTTGAAAATGCATAGTATAGAGTTAAAAATGCGCACAAACGACGGGAAAATATGTTATACTTTGTACATGTTGAGGGAATAAAAACATAAAAAATGTACAAAACAACCAAAAAATTTCTGCGCTGTAAAAAGTGCGGAGGTTCCGGTTGTAAAATAACATCTTAAGGAGGATGTGCAATATGAAAAGAAAAATTGTATCAATCGTAATGGCATCAGCAATGGTATTTGGACTGGCTGCATGTGGTTCCAGCGGAGGAACTACAACAAGTTCCAGCAACGGCGGAAACGATGCATCAGCAGCAAGTGAAACCACTGCAAAATCAGAGAGCAGCGACGTAGTAGAGGGCAGCTCTGATGATGACAACACCTTAACCGTATGGACCTGGGACCCGAACTTCAACGTTTACGCGATCAAGAAAGCAGCTGAAATTTATGCACAGGATCACGAAGGATTCAAAGTAGAAGTCAGCGAAGTACAGTCCGACGACATTGAAACCCGTCTGACCACAGCAGTTTCCGCAGGAGACTTAAGCACTCTGCCGGATATCTTCCTGATGCAGGATAACTCCTTCCAGAAATATGCAACCAACTATCCGGACATCTTCACCGATCTGACCGATTCCGGAATTGATTTCAGCGAATTCTCATCCGCAAAAGTTGCTTACTCTACTCTGGATGGAAAGAACTACGGAATTCCGTTCGACAATGGTGCCGTTATCGAGTGCCTGCGTACTGATATGCTGGAGCAGGCAGGCTTCACCGTAGATGATTTCACAGATATCACCTGGAATGACTTTATGGAGAAAGCAAAAGTTGTCAAAGAGAAAACAGGCCAGCCGATCCTGACATCTCAGGCCGGATCTCCGGACCTTGTTATGGAAATGCTGCAGTCCTGCGGTGAGTCCCTCTTTAATGAAGATGGATCTGTCAACATCGTAGACAACAAAGCACTGAAACCGATCCTTGAGATTTACAGCCAGATGGTAAAAGATGGCACTCTTGTAGAGGTTACTGACTGGGATCAGTACATTGCATCCATCAACAACGGAACCACAGCAGGCGTTATCAACGGATGCTGGATCATGGCTTCCATCACAGCAAACGATGATCAGTCCGGCAAATGGGCAATCACCAACATGCCGAAACTGGACGGCGTTGACGGAGCAACCAACTACTCCAACAACGGTGGTTCTTCCTGGGCAATTTCTTCCAACTGCAAAAAACAGGATCTTGCTATTGACTTTATGAAATCTACCTTCGCAGGCAGCACCGCTCTTTACGATGACATCATCGCAAAAGGCGCTCTGGCAACCTGGGCACCGGCAGGAGATTCCGAAGCATACGCACAGCCAGTTGCATTCTTCAGCGATGACCCGGTTTACGCAAAGATCGTTGATTTCGCAACCAAGACTCCATCCAACATCACCGGAGCATTCTACTACGATGCACGTGATGCTGTCGGAACCGCACTTTCCAATATCATCCAGACAGGAGCAGATATGGACAGCGAACTTCAGACCGCACAGGAAACTGTAGAGTTCAACATGGGTGGCTGATCAGATCCCCATACATAAAAAAGTAGGACGATAAGAAACGGGTCTGCTTCCTGGACAGACAGAAGCAGGCCCGTTCTGTATCTATGCGGTGTGTGTTTGAAAAATGATTTCTGCAGGAGAACATGAAGTGTTGTCTGCGAAAAGATTTTTTCAAACACATGCCGGAGTAAAAAGAAAGGAAGATTCCATGAGCAGTCAGAAGAAAAAAGGAATGAACTTGGAAAGAAAACAGAATCTTACCGGATGGGTTTTCCTGATGCCGGCAACGATCCTGATCGCATGGATGAGCTTTTATCCGATGATTCAGGCGTTCATCCTGTCTTTGCAGACAGGTATGGGCATCAACCTGAAATTTAACGGATTTGCAAACTATGCCCGTATTTTAAAAGACCCGACCTTTAAACAGACCTTAAGCAACACCTTCTTCTACCTGATTATTCAGGTACCGATCATGCTGATCCTCGGCCTGATGTTTGCTTCCATGCTGAACAACAAAGATCTGCGTTTCAAAGGACTGTTCCGTACCTGCATTTTCCTGCCGTGCGCAACATCTCTCGTATCTTACGCGATGATCTTCCGTTCCCTGTTCGCAAACGACGGTTTTATCAACACCGTTCTCCGCGGCCTCGGCATGAGCCCGATTATGTGGTTCTCCAATGCGTGGACAGCCCGTGCGGTTATCATTATCGCCCTGATCTGGAGATGGACGGGATACAACATGGTATTCTATCTCTCCGGTATGCAGAACATTGAATATTCAATCTATGAAGCAGCCAAAATCGACGGCGCAAGCCCGCTGCAGACCTTCTTCAAGATCACCGTTCCGCTGTTGAAGCCGATGATCCTGCTGACTACGATTACCTCTACCAACGGTACCTTGCAGCTGTTCGATGAGTCCCTGAACCTGACAAACGGAGGTCCTGGAAAATCGACCATGACCATGTCTCATTATATTTACAATATGTCCTTTGTACAGAGCCCGAACTTTGGCTATGCGGCAGCAATGTCAATTCTGATCCTGATTATGGTTGCCATTCTGGCCCTGATTCAGATGAAAGTAGGTGACGAGCGATAATGGGAAAAACAAAGAAATTCTTCATGTATCTGATTTTAACGGTAGCATCCATCCTTTCTGTATTTCCGCTGTACTATATGTTCTGCGCGTCTACGAACAGAAGTATTGATGTTATTGCCGGAAAACTGATTCCGGGTACTTATCTGATGGAAAACTTCAAGTCACTGATTGCGCAGCAGAACCTGCGCCTTGCACTGTGGAACTCTTTCCGAAATGCGACTGTGCTGACCGTTCTTTGTCTTCTGGTCTGCTCGATCGCCGGTTATGGATTTGAGATCTATCATGATAAAGCAAAAGATGCGGTCTTCACCGTACTTCTGACTGCGATGATGATTCCTTTCGCAGCAATCATGATCCCAATGTTCCGCATGTTTTCCCAGCTGAAAATGGTCAACACGATGGCAGCTTTCATGCTTCCTTCGATTTCAACACCGTTCATGATCATGATGTTCCGCCAGGCTTCCCGTTCTTTCCCGCACGATATCATCGAAGCGGCAAGACTCGATGGCTTAAGCGAGACAGGAATTTTCTTCCGCATGTATATGCCGACCATGAAATCGACGTATGCGGCAGCAACGATCATCACCTTTATGAACGCATGGAACAACTACCTGTGGCCGAAGGTTATCTTACAGAACAATGAATCCATCACCATGCCGATGCTGGTAGCGAACCTGCTCGGCGGCTACACTGTAGATTATGGTGTGCTGATGCTCGGCGTATTTATCTGTACGATCCCGACAGCAATCATTTTCTTCTGCTTCCAGAAGAGCTTCACGGAAGGTATCACAGGTGCCGTAAAATAAGAAAAAGAATCGAACAGAAAAGGTGGATATTTGGATGAATATCCACCTTTTTTTCAAAAGATCAAAAAGAACAAAATTCCAGAAGGAGGAAAATAAAAATGAGTGTATTTCAGTATGAAAAAGTGAAGGACCCAACGTATTATGGAGAAAACCGGGTGCCGGCGCATTCCGACCACAGATATTATGGATCGGTGGAAGAAATGGAGCAGCATGTGGAAAACTTCCGTCACAGTCTGAACGGACTGTGGAAATTCCACTACGCAAAGAACTACGAGAGCACGATTCCGGGATTTGAGACACCGGAGTATGACTGCACAAAATGGGATGATATCCGCGTGCCGGCGCATATCCAGATGGAAGGATACGACGCACCGCAGTATGCCAATGTGCAGTATCCGTGGGAAGGAAGAGAAGAAATCCAGCCGGGCGAGATTCCGGAGCGGTTCAACCCGACCGCTTCCTATGTGAAATATTTTGAAGTGCCGGATCAGATGAAAGGAAAACGGCTTTTTGTTTCCTTCCAGGGAGCAGAGAGCGGTATTGCCGTATGGCTGAACGGAACGTTCCTTGGCTACAGCGAGGATACGTTTACTCCGTCCGAGTTTGAACTGACCCCGTATCTGAAAGAGGGCGAAAATAAACTGGCTGCGCAGGTTTTCAAATGGACGAGCGGAAGCTGGTGCGAGGATCAGGATTTCTTCCGTTTCTCCGGTATTTACCGTGATGTGTATCTGTACACGATTCCGGAGGTTCACGTTTCGGATCTGAAAGTACAGACGCTGCTGGATGATACGTTTACGAAGGCAGATCTGGTCATTGATACGAAAACGATCGGAACAGGAAACGTAAAAATTACCCTGTCAAAGGACGGAACGGCACTGCAGAGCACCGAAGGTGTGCTGGATGGGGAAACACAGTTTGTTCTGAAAGTCGATCAACCGGAACTGTGGTCCGCAGAGACACCGGTGCTGTATGATCTTCTGCTGGAAGTCACCGCAGAGGATGGAACGGTGCAGGAACTGATTCCGCAGAGAGTCGGATTCCGCCGCTTTGAGATGAAAGACCACATCATGATGCTGAATGGAAAGCGGGTTGTCTTTAAAGGCGTCAACCGCCACGAGTTCAGCTCCGTATCCGGCCGTGTCGTTTCGAGAGAAGAGCTGATCAAAGACCTGACAACGATGAAACAGAACAACATCAATGCGATCCGTACCTGCCATTACCCGGATGCGGTCGGCATTTATGATCTGTGCGATGAATACGGTCTTTACATGATCGCGGAGTGCAACATGGAGTCCCATGGAACGAGAGATACGGATGCGGTACGAAGCGGAGATTTCTCCGGTGTTGTACCATGCGACCGCCCGGAGTGGATGGACTGCATGCTCGACCGTGTGAATTCGATGTATCAGAGAGACAAAAACCATCCGGCGATTCTGATCTGGTCCTGTGGAAATGAATCGTTTGGCGGAAAAGTTATTTTCGAGATGTCCCAGCTGTACCGGAAGATGGACCCGACCCGTCTCGTTCATTATGAAGGAGTTAATGACGACCGCAGATACAACGATACCAGCGATATGGAAAGCCGGATGTACACGACGGTCAATGAAATCCGTGAATTCTTGTCGAAAGACAGAAGAAAACCGTATGTCTGCTGTGAGTATGCGCATGCGATGGGAAATTCCTGCGGCGCCATGAAGAAATATATGGATCTTGCCGAGGAAGAACCGCTGTTCCAGGGCGGCTTTATCTGGGATTATATCGACCAGTCAATCTACAAAAAAGACCGCTACGGAAAAGAATTTCAGGCGTACGGCGGAGACTTTGATGATCATCCATGCGATTACAATTTCAGCGGAAATGGTATTGTATACGGCGGCGAGCGCGATGCTTCCCCGAAGATGCAGGAAGTAAAATTCTGCTATCAGAACATTGCTGTGGATGTACAGAAAGACAAAGCAGTTGTAAAAAATAAGAACCTGTTTGTGAATACCGATGCGTTTGACTGCGTGGTAATTCTCGAAAAAGAAGGAAAGAAACTGAAAGAAGTGCCGATGGAAATTTCCGTGGAGCCGCTTTCCGAAAAAACAGTGGAGCTTCCGATTGCCGTACAGACCCTTCCGGGCGAGTATGCGGTGACCGTTTCCTTCCGCCTGAAAGAAGATACCGTATGGGGCAGGCGCGGCCATGAAGTTGCATTCGGACAGGGTGTTTATGAAGTGGAAGCACCGGCGAAAGCAGAAAAACCGGCGAAATTTGAAGTGATCCGTTCCAACCATGATTTTGGTGTGCGCGGCGAAAATTAGTATCAATCGGAAATCAGACAGGTGAGGGTTGGTTTTTGACAGGTGAAATCATGG
>OGOP01000874.1_pt1 | contig 24054 bp, 24 predicted proteins | sample 1552591 | NCBI WGS metagenome assembly OGOP01 (sample SAMEA2580120, study PRJEB22360) | human gut metagenome | biome: human gut; feature: human-associated habitat; material: faeces | place: Denmark | collected 2008/2010 | reverse complement strand
AAAAACTTGTAGAGGATAAACATATTGATTATGCGTTCGTTCAGCCGGAAAGTGAGATTGTTGAGTGGGGAGCATATTATGAAAAAAATGGTAGATTTCCATGCCCGGTATTTATGGGAAGTAAATTGTTATCGGAATCATTGAGGGATAAATCTATAATGGCAGATCTTCTTGAAGGTACTGCATTTATTCCGAAGACAATTAAAGTTACGCAGGAAAATCCACGATTTGATGATGTTGAAAATGAAATAGGATTTCCATGTTGGATTCGTGCAACAGAAGGAACTGGTGGTTTAGGTTCTTTACGGTTAGACGATATTAGTAGTTATAGAAGCTGGTTATTTATAAATGCCAATATTCCTGAATTTACAGTAAGCGAATTTCTTACAGGAAGACATCTGGCAAATGAAATGCTTTATTATAATGGCGAATATGTCAAGGGAGCTGCACTGGAATGTGCTGAATATGTCATGGCAAATACAGCACCATCTCATGTAACTGGAAATACACATTTTGCACGCTTTCTTAATGAAGATAGAATTAATAAATTCTGTGATGAATGTATTAAATATTTAGAAAAAAAATTAGGCGTACCGGCTCATGGAATTTTATCATTCGACTTAAAAGAAGATAAAAATGGAGAAATGAAAGTTACGGAAATCAATATTCGTCATATGGCATATGCTGGTGTTATGGCTCATGTTGGGTTTGATCTGATTGAGGATACAATTAGAATCATGGAAGATGGAAATTGTAATAATGTGGTAAGAGATCAGTATCACCATTACGATAAGCCATACATATTCCTTAGAGATGTTGATGTCGAACCTATTATTTTGGAAAGTGAAGAAATTTTTGACGATCCAAAGGCATATTTCAATATCAAATAAGTGGAAGATAAAGGATTACATATATGTATGCAAAATGTTTTAAAAGGGTAATTGATTTTACGTTAAGTTTATGTGCGTTGATTGTTCTTTCTCCATTACTTCTTGTTCTTATTATTTTAGGTGCGATTTTTATGCAGGGAAATCCGTTCTTTACGCAGGAGCGTCCTGGAAAAGATGAGAAGGTTTTTAAATTAATAAAATTCAGAAGTATGGACAATCGAAAAGATTCAAATGGAAATTTACTTCCAGATTCTATCCGATTGAATAAGTATGGACGTATTTTACGTGCTACATCTTTGGATGAGCTACCGGAGTTGATTAACATATTAAATGGTGATATGTCGATTGTGGGACCAAGGCCTTTAAGAGTGTACTATTTACCTTGGTATACAGAGGAAGAAAAGCATCGGCATGATGTTAGACCTGGCTTAACAGGTTGGGCACAGGTTAATGGTAGAAATAATTTGGATTGGGATAAACGGTTGGCACTTGATGTCGAATATGTCAGAAATATATCTTTTGCTTTTGATGTAAAGATTATTTTTATGACAGTTGCTTATGTATTTAAGAGATCAGATGTAAATGTTGATAGCGTTGATGAAGGACGTTTAGACGAAATCCGAAAAGCTAAAGTGGAAAAGAAAAGAATGTAATTAAGAAAGAGTACAACTATGAAAAATATATTATTTTTGAGCTTTATAAAGTATAAAACAATTAATGTACATGACTTTTATGCTGATATTCTTAGAAATTATGTGAAAGATGGGCATCATGTATATGTTGTTACACCGGTAGAGTCAAAATATGGGATTGAAACTTCTGTATTAAAGGAAACGGGATGTGATATTTTACAAGTGAAAATTGGTGGATACTTTAATGTTAATTCTATTAGAAAGGGAATAACTCTGATTGAAATCGAGCATCAAGTTATATCTGCTATTAAGAAATATTGGTCTTCTGTAAAGTTTGATATGGTGCTTTATGCAACTCCTCCAATTTCATTTGCTAAAGTGATTCAATATATTAAAAAAAGAGATAATGCAATCAGCTACTTGATGCTGAAAGATATTTTCCCGCAAAATGCAGTTGATCTTGGAATGATGAGTAAGACAGGGATAAAGAGTGTGCTGTACAAATATTTTAGAAAACAAGAAAAGCAACTTTATTGTTATTCCGATAGAATTGGTTGTATGAGTCAGGCAAATGTAGATTATGTGATTAAACACAATCCAGAGATTAATTCGAGCAAACTTGAAATTTGTCCGAATTGCATTGAACCACAGGATATGAGTATTTCTCCTGAAGAAAGAAACAAACTGAGAAGAAAATATAATATTCCGTTGGATAAGACAGTATTTGTTTATGGTGGTAATTTAGGAAAACCACAAGGAATACCTTTTATCATAGAATGCCTCAAAAAACAGAAAAAAAATAGTGATGCATATTTCTTGATAGTTGGAGGTGGTACAGAATTTGAAAAATTGCAGGAATTTTTTAATACTGAAAAGCCAGAGAATATGAAGCTAATGAGTAAATTGCCAAAAGATGATTATGATCGAATGGTTGCGGCTTGTGATGTGGGACTTATTTTCTTAGATCATAGATTTACCATTCCTAATTTTCCAAGTCGCTTATTAAGCTATATGCAGGCAAAACTTCCAGTACTTGCAGCTACTGATCCCAATACAGATATTGGTGAAGTAATTTCTCAAGGTGGATTTGGATGGTGGTGTGAAAGTAATGATACAGGAGCGTTTTCTGAATTGGTTAAGAAAGCGTTAGAGGCTGATTTGAACGAAATGAAAACGAATGAAACAAAATATTTAATGGAAAATTATACAGCAAATATGATATACAAGAATATCAATAAATCAATTGGATGGAAATAATGTTTGAGATTGGTAGTTTTGGAGATGTTTAAAGTATGTTGATATTTGAATATAATAATATGTTTGGCGAGGTATCAAAATGAAAATATTAATAGTAATGGGAGGATTTTTTCCAGGGCAAAAGTATGGAGGCCCTCCTGTGAGCGTAAATAATTTTTGTTCTCTTTTTCGGGAAGATGAATGCTATATAGTCACTAAAAATCATGATAAAGATGAAAGTCTACCGTATGAGGGAATAGATTCTGGAATTTGGACTAAGAGAGATAACTGTTATGTTAAATATATAAGCGATGAAAGTTATAAAAAATCTGAATTTGAAAAAGTAATATTGGAAATAAAACCAGATGTACTGTATCTTCAGGGGTTATTCCAAAGCTGTGTTTTACCTTGTTTAGAACTGGCAAAAAAGTATTCTTTAAAGGTTATGTTAGCACCTAGAGGAGAGCTGTGTGCTGGAGCATTAAAAAAGAAATATAAGAAGATACCATATATTGCATATTTAAGAATGAGAAAGTTGGTAAGAAATATAGATTACCAGTCTACAAGCCAGGAAGAAACAGATGCAATAAAACAATATTTGAAGGCGAAGAACAATCGAATTTATTTTTTGACAAATATTCCATCAATTCCACAAAAGGAATATACACATGTAAGAAAAAAAAGTGGAGAAGGGAAATTTGTGTTTCTCTCTAGAATACATCCTAAAAAAAATTTAATCAGTGCGATTGATTATATGAAGGCTGTACAAGGAAAAGTAGTGTTTGACATCTATGGTCCAATAGAGGATGAAGAATACTGGAAACAATGCAATCAAAAGATACATGAATTGCCTCAAAATGTAACAGTTAATTATTGTGGATTGGTTAGGCACGAAAAAGTTCATGAAATATTTAGTCACTATAATGCATTTCTGTTTCCTACATTTAGTGAGAACTATGGTCATGTGATAAGTGAATCTATGATGGTTGGAACACCCGTTATTATTAGTGATCAAACACCTTGGTCAGACATTGTTCAGGCAAATGCGGGATGGGCTAATTCATTGGAAAGAGAAAATGAATTTATTGATGCTATTCAAAAGATTATTGATATGGATGAAGAAAAATTTTCTGAACTCACACAAAATGTAAAATCGTATATTACAAATAAAGTCGAAATATGTAAATTGAAGAAAATATATAAAAAAGCTTTTAAAGGATAAAGTAACATTTTGATACATAGTAAATAATCATGAGTTGAAAAGTAAGTATTTTACTGATATGAAAAAATGTGATTACAAAATAAAAATTCTGTAGGTTTTTATCGGATTGCATGATAGATAAAAACATAAGAGAATCAGAATTTTGATTGATATAAAGAGGAATGTTGTATGAAAGTAAAAAGATATTATGATATTGAAAGAAATGTTGGGAAATTAAATATTCATTCTTTGGATATGCTGGTGTGGCATATATTAAAATTTTATTTAAATAAAAGATTGCCTTCGTATTATCAGAAATCAGAAATCATTTTAGGAAAGAGTTGCAGGGACTTCGTTGATAATGAAGTAATTGTTTCTCTGACCTCTTTCCCAGCTAGGATGGATAAGATTTATATAACATTAGAGTCTTTATTTAGGCAAACAATACGACCTGATCGCATTATTTTATGGCTTGCAGATGAACAGTATCCTGATAAAAAAGCGGTTGAAATGCGTTTGAAAAAATATAAAAAATTAGGATTAGAAATACAATATTGTGATGACTTAAGATCACACAAAAAATATTTTTACACTATGAAAAAATATCCAGAAGCAATAGTGATTACTGCTGATGATGATATTATTTATTCTGAAGATATGCTTGAGAAGTTATTAAAGACATATTTGAAGTATCCGGGAAAAATTGTTTGTAATAGAGCACATCTTATGACTGAGTTTGATGGAAAGTTATTGCCATATAATAGTTGGATATACAGGGCAAAAGGATATACTGGTATAAATATCATGTTTTGTCCTACGGGTTGTGCAGGAGTATTGTATCCACCTCATTCATTATCAGAACATGTATTTGATAGTGATGTGATAAGAGAGTTATGTCTTTTTGCTGACGATATTTGGCTCAAATGTATGAGCTATTTGAAAGGAACAGAAGTGGTTTTAACTGAAAAAGACAATCCTGAAACAATTGATATAGCTGGAGCAAATAAAACAGGACTGGCGCAACTTAATGTTGGTCAGGATTTAAATGATAAACAAATAAAAGCGGTGAGTGATTATTATAATATTGAATGGAATAAGAAATTAGATTTAAAGGAAGTACCATAATGAAGATAAAGATACCGAAATTACAGATTTGGATAGTTATATTTTATGTCAATGTTATATTGTGCACAATTAATTTTTTTGTTACAGCTAACCCATATAGTGCGTATCATTCTGGAAGGGCAGGATATGAAAGTAACTTTATAAGTATTGGATTTAGGATAAATCCAGCAGGATTATTACTTGGCTCATTAATCATTATTAGTGGATATAATATTATAAAATATGGGAAGATTATTTGTTCAAAAATTGGATTGTTTTTCTGCTTTTTGATATTGTTAGTTAGTCTTGGAAATATGGGAGTTATAAGCGAGACTAAAACAGTTATATATAATATATTAAGTATTATGTTGACTTCAATATTAATTGCGTTTTCACATCAAGAAACAACTGTTATTAATGAAGTGGGCATCAAAAAACTATATTATTTTATTACAATTTTACTCTTGGGTGGAATAATATTTGCTTTAATGTTTCCGAATAGGTATGGAATTATTAATATTGATTTTTCAAGAAATGCAAGAGGTGAAATTACATATTGGCTTTTTATTGGGTTACAAATTTGGAGCGTTGTCATTGCTCTGACAATGTATTATAGACATAGGAAAAAACTCTATTTAATTCCGATAGTGATAGTAATGTTTTTTCAGTTAGCGTTTGCCAATAGAATGGCCATTATTGTTATTACTATTCCACTTTTAGTATATATTTTTACCTTGGGGAATAAAAATGAAAAAATATTGTTGATAATGTGCATAGTAGGAATCATTGGATTTTTTGGTAATGATTTAATAAATATGTTTTTCTTGGGAAATAGTTTTGACATAAAAACATTTTCCAATGGAAGATTTCCATTGTGGAGTTTTTATATAAGTGAAATGAAAAAACACTGGTTATGTGGGGCTGGTCCTAATTTGTCATCTTCATCTTTCTATTTAGGTAGTGCGTTTTCTGAAATTGGCGTACTAAAATGGTTTGGCGAATATGGCATAGTAGTTGGTGGATTTCAATTATGCTGTATTATTGTGGCATTTATAAAATCATTAAAATTGCTTAAAAATATATCTAAAAATTATATGGAAATTAATTATACAGATTTGATTATGAGCTTCTATTATATTGCGTGTTTTGTGCCATTTTTATTAGAATCTTATGGAAGAATATTAAATCTTACAGATTTTTTTGCATGGTTTTCTATGTATTATATATTAGAAAAGAAGGAAGATAATAAATAGAATGAAGAAGTATTTAAAAAGTTTTGGAGCATTTTCTATCGGACCGATTGTTGGTGCGGTATTTAGTTTCATCACAATTCCGATTATTACATATTTTATTTCTCCGTCTGAATATGGTCGAGTAAGTATGTTTACACTTTTTCAAAATGTACTTGGAATGATAGCATACTTGGGACTGGATCAGGCTTATATAAAATTTTATCATGATGAAGAAGATAAAGAAAAATTAATGTTACATTCAATTGTCCCGGCATTAAGTTTAGCAGTGCTTGTTTCAATAGGTGTATTTTTGCTTAAAGAACCGCTTGCAACTTGGTTGTATGGTTCAACGGAGGATTTAAGCTGTGTTTACATTTTAATACCGTATTTGCCATTTTTTGTTGTTGAAAGATTTATATTAATTAAATATAGAATGGAACAAAAAGGAATGCTTTACTCCTTTTTTTCGATATTTAGCAAGGCTGCTTTATTAGTGCTTTCTGTATTAACACTTAAATACTATTTATGTGGGTATCAGTCAGTTATATATTCAACTGTGCTGGCTCAAATCCTTACGACAGTGCTTTTAATTATTAGTTGTTATAAAAATAATAAAATTACTGTAAGCGAGTGGGAATGGTCATATGTAAAAACATTATTAAAGTATAGTCTGCCACTAATACCTGCTACAATTGTAGGATGGGTGTTAAACTCAATGGATAAAATAATGATTCGGTCTTTGTGCGATTATCAACAATTGGGGTTGTATGATACTGCATTAAAAATAGTTAGTGTTTTAGCCATTGTGCAGAATTGTTTTTCAACATTCTGGTCACCTATTGCATTTAAGTGGAATAAAGAAAAAAAAGAAACTGAAAAATTTGAAGAAGTTGGAAAAATATTAAGCATCATAATGGTAAGTATGTTTATGGGGATTTTAACGTTTAAAGAAGTTATCATTAAAATATTGTCTCCAGATTATTATAATGCAGTAGAAATTCTCCCCTTTTTATTAATATATCCAATAATGTATACAGTCTCGGAAGTTACGGTAGTGGGGATTTATTTTTCAGGAAAAAGCGTTACTACAATAATTGTAGCAGTATGCTCATGTGTACTTAATGTAACATTAAATAGTTTATTAATACCCAAATATGGAGCAATAGGAGCTTCTATAGCAACAGGATGTTCATATATTCTTTTCTTTTGGTTAAGAACTATAATATCTAGAAAAGTGTGGAGACATTTTTCAATTAATTATTATGTATATATTACCATAATTATTTTAGTACAGTGCTTTATAAACATTATGTGTCAGGGCGTATTACTTAATGTTTTGAATGTTGTATTAATTATTACGTTTTTATTAGCTAATAAAAAGACGATAATTTTTTATTTAAAAAGAATATGGGGAGGTGTATAAAAATGAATTTGTTTTTTAAAATAGTAAATAAGCTTGCAAATATGCATAATATTTTACGAATTAATGAATATAAAAAAATGATTACGGGTGAAAACTATAGGTTGGGATATGAAGTATATATGCAACATCCAGAGAATATCCAAATAGGAAACGGAACATATATTAATTCCGGTTTTATTTATGCTTCACCCAAAGCACACATAAAAATAGGTGATAATTGCCTAATCTCTTACAATGTACATATACGTACAGATTCACATAATTATAAAAAAAGAGATGAATGCATAAAAAATCAGGGGAATTTTGAAAAAAGTATTACTATAGGAAATGATGTATGGATTGGATATGGCGCACAAATAATGCCCGGTTGTGAAATTGAGGATGGTACAGTTATTGGAGCTGGAGCCGTAGTTACTCATTCAACAGACAAATATGGGGTGTATGGGGGGTGCCTGCACATAAAATTGGGACAAGAAAATAATTAAAGATTGGAGAACATATTATGACAGTATTTAAAGGAAAAACACTTATGATAACTGGTGGAACGGGTTCATTTGGAAATGCGGTTTTGAATCGTTTCCTTAAAACAGATATTGGAGAAATCCGCATTTTTTCACGAGATGAAAAGAAACAGGATGATATGCGACACGATTTTCAGGCAAGAATGCCGGAAGTAGCAGATAAAATCAAGTTTTATATTGGAGATGTTCGTGATTTGCAATCTGTAAGAGGTGCGATGCCGGGAGTAGATTACATCTTTCATGCAGCAGCTTTAAAGCAGGTGCCATCATGTGAGTTCTTCCCGATGGAGGCAGTTCGTACAAATGTTATTGGAACAGAAAATGTACTTACAGCGGCGATTGAGGAAGGAGTAGAGTCTGTTATTTGCTTATCAACAGATAAGGCAGCTTATCCAATTAATGCAATGGGAATTACAAAGGCAATCGAGGAAAAAGTTGCAGTTGCAAAATCCAGAATGTCTGGAAAAACAAAGATTTGTTGTACTCGTTATGGAAATGTTATGTGCAGTCGTGGCTCAGTTATTCCACTTTGGATTGATCAGATCAAGCAGGGAAATCCGATTACTTTGACAGAACCATCTATGACACGTTTTATTATGAGCTTGGAGGAAGCTGTTGATCTTGTATTATTTGCATTTGAGCATGGCGAGAATGGCGATCTTCTGATTCAGAAAGCGCCAGCTTGTACAATTCAGACACAGGCTGAAGCAGTGTGCGAGCTGTTTGGTGGCAAGAAAGAGGATATTAAGGTAATTGGTATTCGTCATGGAGAGAAGATGTATGAAACACTTCTTACAAATGAAGAATGTGCGAAAGCTGTTGATATGGGGAATTTCTATCGTGTTCCGGCAGATAACAGAGGCTTGAATTATGATAAATATTTCAAAGACGGTGACGAAAAGAGAAATACTCTGACAGAGTTTAATTCTAATAATACAAAGAGATTAAATTTGGAAGAAACAAAAGAAAAGATTGCTTCTTTGGCATATATTCAGACTGAACTTGCAAAGATGGAATAGTAATAAATACATATAACGGAAGGGGGAGTGCATGATGAGCGAAAATTCAAATTTTGATGTTAATGTAGAACGCATATATGATAATCTGGAACTGTTGGAGAAGGGACATGTTTATGAACTGCAAAAAACTCCGGGAATACCGAAATGTGCAACATTAGCAAGTCGAATAAGAGATGATGTAGATGTAATTGTTAAAGCACTTGATGAAAAGGAAGATATGGAAGCTACAGACGAGGAACAGTTTAATTTACTTGCAAAATTATTGGGTGGTTTATATGCGGAATTTTCATCACTGGCAAAAAAACAACCAGATGCCTTAACGAATGCATTTAAGACGAGTCGAGTCAATCGTGTGCTTTCTCCTCTGAAACAGATAATGGCATTAGAAGATTCTACACAGTATTTGGATTTATTACAGGAAGCTGATGATGGACAGGCGAATGGAAAAGGAAGAAGCACATATAGTGATGCGGTAATTATAATGAGCCAGTACAAAACTGCCTGTGATGAGTTTAGATTAAAATACTTTAATAAAGGCTGGGACATGCTGTGGCAGAGATGAGGTGTTTTGAAACATGCTGTTATCGGATTATTTGAAAATAGGAGAATCATTGGAGAATATAGGTGTATTTGATCCTATTCTGGATAAGGATAATGCTTTTTTCATTAATATCCAGAGATTGAAAGAAACAACTACTCCAGAATTTGAAGGCTCTTATGATAGAATCAATGATTTTTTTAGGAAAATCATAAAATTGTTGGATCGTGCGGAACAGAAAAGTTTGAAAGATACATATTTTCGGGCTGCATTTGATATATTCAAATTTTCAGAAGTAAATGGCATTTGTCTGGGTTTTGGAGAAAAAGCACCCGGATCAGGATTTGGACCTAAAATATCAAAAATGGTATTGGAAACAGCGTATGATATAGTTAAGGCTGGAATTGAAGATCCGGAGTTTTTTCAACTGTTACCATTGTTTCAGGATAATGTTGGTCCTGATCGTTTAAGTGATATGATCGCAACATTGATTTTGCCAGACATACAGGCATATACGGAGAGAGTGAACCAACAACTTGGAATTACAATAAATAATTATCCAGATAAGCTGTTTAATAATGGTTTATTGTGCAACCCGGAAAAAGGATATGAAGTACTTTTGCTTCCGACAGAAATATTGCATAAATTGCCGGTAGCAAAATCATGGGAAGAAATAGATTCAGTCATTGTAGAGAATAATACAATTCGTGCTATGATGAATAATGAAGTAGCAGAACACTGGACACAATGGGCTGCTACTGATCGTAAATATTATTTAAGAGAGAAGATATTTAAGGATTCAGAAAAGTGTAAGCAAGTCATTGAAGCGTATCGCGAGGAAAAATTGGATGCATACAATCCGGAAGAACAAATTGATTACTTTCTTGCTAAATTATGGCAGAGAATAGAGAAAAGTGGAATATCATGGTTGTCAAAACATAAAGGCAGGGAAATTGATAGCAAAGCTGCTTCACTTGAGATTTTAAATCTTTTCAAAAATTGGGTAGAAAATAATAGAGGCTGGGAAGTCATATTAAGTGCCGGAACTCAGAAGCGTGAAAAAATTGTGCAGCGAGTGATTCACTTATCTGGTATAGCTTATATTCAGGCAAATAATTTAAGCTTGAGCTGTGAAGCTGATGAGGGCAGAGGACCAGTGGACTTCAAAATTAGCCGAGGACAGGATATAACGGTTATAGAAGTAAAATTATCTTCTAATGGTCAGTATATGCATGGATATGACACGCAGGTGAAGGAGTATGCAAAAGCTGAACAGACGGATAATATGATTTATGTATTAGTTGATGTTGGAAATCCGATAAAGGTAAATAAACTTCTTGATCGCTATAATCGAGATATAGATGAAGGTAAAAAAGTTCCGGAAGTAATTATGATAGATTCTACAAGTAAAGAATCTGCAAGTATCACATGATTACTATAATGGTGTGAATAACGTATATTGATAGAATATTCTGAGAAAGAGAGTGCAAATAGTAATGGGAACATATGATAATGTAAAATGGAAAGAAAATGGAAAGTTAAAATTGTTAATTATTGTAGGAACCAGACCAGAGATTATCCGTTTGGCTGCTGTAATTAATAAAACCCGTAAGTATTTTGATGTGATTCTGGCACATACAGGACAGAATTACGATTATAATTTAAATGGTGTGTTTTTTAAGGACTTGAAGTTGGAGAATCCGGAAGTATATTTGAATGCTGTTGGAGCAGATCTTGGAGAAACCTGTGGAAATATTATTGCACAGAGTTATAAGCTGATGGCAGAGATTAAACCGGATGCAGTGCTGGTTCTTGGAGATACGAATAGCTGTCTGTCAGTAATTGGTGCGAAGAGATTGCATATTCCGATTTTTCACATGGAGGCAGGTAATCGTTGTAAAGATGAGTGTTTGCCTGAAGAAACAAACAGACGTATTGTAGATATTATTTCTGATGTGAACATGGCATATTCTGAACACGCACGCAGATATTTAGCAGACTGTGGTTTGCCGAAAGAGCGTACTTATGTAACTGGTTCGCCTATGGCAGAAGTATTGCATAATAATCTGGCAGAGATTGAAGCATCAGACATTCATAGCAGACTTGGTTTGAAAAAAGGAAAATATATTCTGCTGTCAGCACATCGAGAGGAAAATATTGATACAGAAAAGAATTTCTTATCTTTATTTAACGCAATAAATAAAATGGCTGAGAAATATGATATGCCAATTTTGTATTCATGCCATCCGAGAAGTAAAAAGAGAATTGAATCCACAGGATTTAAACTTGATCCGAGAGTGATTCAGCATGAACCGCTTGGATTCCACGATTATAACTGTCTGCAGATGAATGCATTTGCAGTAGTGTCAGATTCTGGAACATTACCGGAAGAAAGCAGCTTTTTTACATCGGTTGGCCACCCTTTCCCTGCTGTATGTATTCGTACATCAACAGAACGTCCGGAAGCATTAGACAAAGCATGTTTTATTCTTTCAGGCATTGATGAGAAAGGATTGTTACAGTCTGTTGATACTGCAGTCGAAATGAACAGAGCGGGAGATTATGGTATTCCGGTTCCTGATTATATTGAAGAAAATGTTAGTTCAAAAGTTGTAAAGATTATTCAGAGCTATACAGGTGTTGTCAATAAAATGGTTTGGAGAAAAGAAGTGTAAGTGGAATATTGCACTGATTCTATAATAAATGGAATAAGGATGTGAGTTGTATGAATATTTTGGTAACAGGTGCGAAAGGCATGGTAGGTACTGCCTTAGTTAATAATTTAAAAAATATCCGGGATAACAAAAATAGGACAAGACCTAATATCTCAGTAGAAGATATATATGAGTATGATCTTGATTCAACGCCAGAAGAATTAGATCAGTATTGTCAGAAAGCTGATTTTGTGTTTAATCTTGCTGGAGTAAATCGTCCTGAAAATCCAGAAGATTTTATGAAAGGGAATTTTGGATTTGCTTCTGATTTATTGAATACATTAAAGAAATACAATAATAAAGCAACAATTATGCTTTCTTCATCAATACAGGCAACACTTGCAGGACGGTTTGGAAACTCAGAGTATGGACGTTCAAAAAAAGCAGGCGAAGAATTGTTTTTTGATTATGCAAATGAAACAGGAGCTAAGGTTGCTGTATACCGTTTTCCTAATCTAATGGGACATTCCAGACCAAAATATAATTCTGCAGTATCAACTTTCTGTTGGGCAGTAGCAAATGATGAAGAGTTTACGGTAAATGACAGTAGTACAGAATTGGAATTACTGTATATTGATGATTTAGTAGAAGGCATGTTTGATCTGATAGAAGGAAAAGAGAAGCATTGCGAATTTGATGGTGTGGAAACAGTTATAAAAGAAGATGGAAAATATTGCTGTGTTCCAGTAACACATAAAGTTACGTTGGGAGAAATCGTGGACTTATTACAGCAATTTAAAGAACAGCCAACGACTCTTATGATGCCTAAAATGCCAGAGGGTTCTTTTGCAAAGAAATTGTACAGCTTATATTTAACATATTTGCCAACAGAAAAATTCAAATATGCATTAAAAATGAATGTGGATAATCGTGGTAGTTTTACGGAATTAGTACATACGCAGGATTGCGGTCAGGTGTCAATTAATATCAGCAGACCAGGAATTACAAAAGGACAGCATTGGCATAACTCTAAATGGGAACTTTTTATTGTTGTGGCAGGACATGGATTGATTCAGGAACGCAACATTAATACAGGAGAAAAGGTGGAATTTGAAGTAAGCGGAGATAAAATTGAAGCTATACATATGATCCCAGGCTGGACACATAATATTATCAACTTGAGTGAAACAGAAAATCTTGTGACTGTTATGACCTGTAATGAGATCTTTAATCCAGAAAGACCGGACACATTTTTTGAAGAAGTATAGCATTGGGAGGCGAAGTAAAATGAAAATAGCAGTTGCAGGAACAGGATATGTAGGACTTTCTATTGCCACATTGTTATCTCAAAATCATGAGGTAATGGCAGTTGACATTGTCCCGGAAAAGGTAGAGAAAATCAATAAAAGAATCAGTCCGATTCAGGATGAGTATATTGAAAAATACTTAAAGGAAAAAGAGTTAAATTTGACAGCTACATTAGATGCGGAATCTGCATATAAAGATGTGGATTTTGTAGTTATTGCTGCACCTACTAACTATGACAGTAAGAAAAATTTCTTTGATACATCAGCGGTAGAAGCTGTGATTAAGCTGGTTATTGAATATAACCCAGATGCAATTATGGTAATTAAATCTACAATTCCGGTAGGGTATACCGCAAGTATTAGAGAAAAATTCCACTGTGATAATATTATTTTCAGTCCAGAATTTTTACGAGAGTCAAAAGCATTATATGATAATCTGTACCCATCCAGAATTATTGTGGGAACAGATGTTGAAAATGCTAGACTTGTAAAAGCTGCGAACACGTTTGCTGGATTGTTACAGGAGGGTGCAATTAAAGAAAATATTGATACCTTGATAATGGGATTTACAGAAGCAGAAGCAGTGAAATTATTTGCTAATACATATCTGGCTCTCAGAGTTTCATATTTTAATGAGCTTGATACTTATGCAGAAATGAAAGGACTGAACACACAGCAGATTATTAATGGTGTGTGCCTTGATCCTAGAATCGGTTCTCATTATAACAATCCGTCATTTGGATATGGTGGATATTGCTTACCGAAAGACACAAAGCAGCTTCTGGCAAATTATGCAGATGTTCCACAGAATATGATGTCTGCAATTGTTGAGTCTAATAGAACAAGGAAAGATTTTATAGCAGATCGTGTGTTACAGAAAGCGGGATATTATTCTTATGGAGATGAGAATACATATGATGCTTCTATGGAAAAAGAGGTTGTAATTGGTGTATATCGTCTTACTATGAAGTCAAATTCAGATAATTTCCGCCAGTCCTCTATACAGGGAGTTATGAAGAGAATCAAAGCTAAAGGGGCATCTGTGATAATTTATGAGCCAACATTGGAAGATGGAAGCACTTTCTTTGGAAGCAAGGTTGTGAATGATCTGGACAAATTTAAAGAACAGAGCCAGGCAATTATCGCAAATAGATATGATAGTTGTTTGGATGATGTGAAAGACAAAGTATATACAAGAGATTTGTATGGCAGAGATTAAATAATATGTAAGAAGATATTTCAGAGAATGGGAGAAAATATGGGAGAACTTTATAAATCATCATTTTACAATAGGTTTTATGAAGTGGGTGGTCGATATTGGATTTTTAATACGTTAAATCAAGGGTTATTGGAGGTGCCAGAGCAGAGTTTCCGATTGCTGCAAAACAATAAGTTCGATATCGAAAAATGTGACCAAGATATGTTGGAAGATATTAATGAATTGATAGAAAATGAATTTGTTGTTTTTGAAAATTATAATGAATTGAAAACTATTAAAAATCTGTTCCATAATGATAAATACAAACGAGATTATATGTCTGTTACAATTATTCCCACGTTGGAATGTAATTGCGCTTGTTTTTATTGTTTTGAGAGGCAACATCATATAAAGCAAGAAGATAGTTTTGATTGGAATAAAGTAACAGAAGGAATTCTTTATTATATTGAGGAAAAACTTCCATATGTAAAAACACTTAATATTGCATGGTTTGGTGGCGAACCCTTATTGAAAATCAAGGAAATAGATGATTTAAGTGAAAAGTTAATTGCATTGACAGAAAAATATGGGGTGGATTATACTGCTTCAATGACTACTAATGGCACTCGGTTAAAGTATATTCCAGACGTGTGCAATAGATTAAAGAAAAATAAAATTTCTAATATTCAGATTACATTAGATGGAGATAGAGAACATCATAACCAAACAAGAAAATATGCGAGTGATGGTCAAGGTACATTTGAAGATGTTGTAAAAGCCATAAAAATATTATATTCAGAGAAATTTAATGTAAGTGTTAGAATTAATCTGAATAAAAAAATATACATACCATTTCAAATGTTTTTGATGTTTTGGAATCTGAAGATTTAAAGAAAGTGAAATTATATTTTGGACAATTATTGGATTATTCGTCTGGGAATACTTCGGAAATCTACATGAACATAGAGGAATTTTCAGATACGATTGTAAAATTGTATGAGGTATTGAAGGATAGAGGATTCCCTTATGGTATGGATGATCATTATCCAACAGCAGCAAGAGCCTGTATGGCCTGTCGTCCAGACTCAGCAGTGATTGATTGTAACGGAAATATTTTTAAGTGTAGAACACAAACTGGAGAACTGGATAAAAAGATAGGAAATGTGTTAAATCCAGAGAATCAAACTAGAAAAGAAGCAATACAAGAAATAAATTGGGCAGAGTGGTCACCATTTGAATATTCAAAATGTACAGAATGTCAATTTTTACCATTGTGTATGTGTGGTTGCCCATATACGTTATACGATAATGATTCTATTGAGCCTATTTGCGTAGAGTGGAAATATATTACAGATTATTTTGTTACCGAGAAAATAAAGGAGGCAATAATAAATGAGCAAGATTAAAAAAATTGTTGAACCTAAGAAATTCTTGAAGAATCAGAATATTAAAAAAGAGAATAAAGGCGAGTATCCATATTGCTATTGTCCTGATTGTAGATGTGAGGAATGCAATAACTAATTAACTTTTTTTAATAGGCGGTAGAATTATTATAAACAGGCTTATCAAGGTGCTTTTTTGATAAGCCTAAGTAGGGATATATGGAGTGGTTTGATGAATTTATATGAAGGAGTTGCAAAATACTACGATATAGAAGAAAGTGAGTATCAACAAGAGGATATGGATTTCTATATTGAGTATGCACAAAAATGTAAAGGTAATATTTTAGAATTAGGATGTGGAACTGGAAGAGTGAGCCTAAAACTTGCATCTTTGGGATATGATGTTACTGCTTTAGATTTATCAAAAGAAATGATTCAGATAGTAGAAAGAAAGAAAAATGAACAAAACTGTGATTTGGAAATTATTTGTGGAAATATGTCAGAGTTTCATTTAAATAAAAGGTTTTCATTAATATTGACACCAGGGAGATCATTTCAAAGTTTATCTGAGCAGAAGGACATTATAAGTGCGTTGAGTTGCATATACCAACATCTTATTCAGGGTGGGCTGTTTATTTTAGATTTGTTTCAACCGGAAACATTTTTGAAGTATCAATGTAAAGATGATAAAACTATATTTTCAAAAACGGTTGGAAATGAAAAAATAACAATGAAGTATGCATGTAATCATATTGACAAAAAAAATAAGATTGTTCATACCACATATACATATGAAATAGAAAAGTATAATAATTTTCATCAAACTCAAAAAGCGTATATGGAACTTAGATATTATGAATATAAGGAAATAGTAACGTTATTAGAAAGTGTGGGTTTCAAGATAAAAGAGAAATATGGCTGGTATGATAAGTGTTCACTCGAAAAAGGACATGAAATTATTATAGTGGCAGAAAAATAATTTGTTTTGTTAATGTTGAAAAAGTAATTGTAAGAACGGGGAGATAAAAATAAAATGTGTGGAATAGTTGGTTTTACTGGGACACAGCAGGCAGCACCTATTTTATTAAATGGTCTGTCTAAATTAGAGTACCGAGGGTACGATTCGGCGGGAATCGCTGTGCGAGATGGGGAGCGTCTGGCACAGGTGGTCAAAGCCAAGGGAAGATTAAGCAATCTGATTGAAAAAACAGATGAAGGAAAAGCACTGATAGGAACATGTGGAATCGGACATACACGTTGGGCAACACATGGCGAGCCAAGTCAGATTAATGCACATCCGCATGTATCTGGAAATTGTACAAGATCAGGTTCTGGAGAAGTAGAATCAGAAGTGGTTGGAGTACACAATGGCATTATTGAAAATTATACGGAGCTTAAAGAAAAATTATTAAAGCATGGTTATACTTTTTACAGTCAGACTGATACAGAGGTAGTAATCAAATTAGTGGACTATTATTATAAGAAGTATAATCTCGGACCGATTGATGCGATTGCTAAAACGATGGTTCGTGTGCGTGGTTCCTATGCCCTGGAACTTATGTTCAAAGATTATCCGGGAGAAATTTGGGTAGCAAGAAAAGACAGTCCAATGATTATTGGAGTGACAGACGGCGAAACTTATGTAGCTTCTGATGTTCCGGCTATTCTGCAATATACCAGAAATGTTTATTATATTGGTAATTTGGAGTTTGCCAGATTGACACCTGGAGAAGCTCATTTCTTTAACCTTGATGGGGATGAGATTGAAAAGCAGACAACAGAAATTAAGTGGGATGCTGAGGTAGCAGAAAAAGCAGGATTTGAACACTTTATGATGAAAGAGATCCATGAACAACCGAAAGCTGTTCAGGATACTTTGGGTTCTGTCATAAAAAATAATTGTATTGATTTAACATCAGTTGAAATTACAGAAGAAGAAATTCAGAAGTTTGAACAGATATATATTGTTGCATGTGGTTCAGCCTGGCATGTTGGAATGGCAGCGCAGTATGTGATCGAGGATTTAGTGGATATTCCGGTTAGAGTGGAGCTTGCATCTGAATTTAGATACAGAAAAATGCCAATAAATAAAAATTCGTTGGTTATTGTCATCAGCCAGTCGGGGGAAACAGCGGATACTTTAGCAGCATTACGTTTGGCAAAGGAAAAAGATATAACAACTCTGGCAATCGTAAATGTGGTTGGCAGCAGTATTGCTCGTGAGGCAGATAAAGTATTCTATACTCTTGCTGGCCCGGAAATATCAGTGGCAACGACAAAGGCTTACAGCGCTCAGCTTGTAGCAATGTATTGTCTTGCTGTTCAATTTGCCAGAGTTAGAAATACCATTACAGAAGAGCAGTATGGCAATTACATTACTGAGTTATTGACAATTCCGGATAAGATTCAGAAAATCTTGCAGGATAAGGAAAGACTTCAATGGTTTGCTGCGAAATATGCGAATGCTCATGATGTGTTCTTTGTGGGCAGAGGAATTGATTATGCAATTTCCCTGGAGGGTAGTTTAAAGCTGAAAGAAATTTCTTATATTCATTCTGAAGCATACGCAGCCGGGGAATTAAAGCATGGTACAATCAGTCTGATCGAGCCAGGAACATTAGTAATTGGTGTATTGACGCAGAGTGATCTTTACGAGAAAACCATTAGTAATATGTTGGAGTGCAAGAGTCGTGGTGCGTATTTGATGGGATTGACAACATATGGAAAATATGAGATTGAAGATCAAGTAAATTTTGCAGTTTATGTTCCGAAGATAGATGAACACTTTGTAGGAAGTCTGGCAGTTGTTCCGTTGCAGCTAATGGGATATTATGTCAGCGTGGCTAAAGGGTTAGATGTAGACAAACCTAGAAATCTGGCAAAAAGCGTTACTGTAGAATAAGATATGAATACTCTGGCACTGGTGGTTGCCAGAGTATCGGTATAATATGATTGGATTGACACGAAAAAAGGAGAAAGTATGAAAGTATGGCTTAAGGCAGGTGTGATTATATTTTATGTTTTGGGATATTGTTTTTTGAGAAAACGTATGCGGAGGGATATAGTCAAATTATTTAAAGCATACATGCTATTGATGATTTTTTTGCTTTCGCTCTTGCCGGAACCATTTATGCTGAAGCATTTAGGGATAACACTTCGGGCGGATACCCTGGTGCTATGGATGGCAGGGATAGAGGCAGTGGATGCATGGGATGAATATAAAAGAGAGAAGAATAAAAATAAAAGCAATCATGGCAGTGGTGTAAAGAAAAATGGGAAGAACAAAAAAGAAACCAGGGTATGATCAGAACAGAATAATGGAACAGTTCCAGAATTGTATTGTAGAAGCATATACTTCGGGAATGATTGATGGATCAGGTATTTCGTTAAGGCAAGTATCAGAAGAATTTGGCATTACATTGATGAAAACACGAAAAATATTGATTACTGCAGGTGTATATCATACTGAGAACAGTGAGAAGATTAACTCAATGCGAGAGCAGGGAATGAGTATTCCGGAAATAATGAAAGCAACTGGTTTGAGCAAGTCGTCTGTACATTCCTATTTGCCATATACTAAAATAATCTACAATGTAGATGAACTTAGTCTTTATGCAGAGCGTTGCAGGATGTATAGGAAAAGAAAGCAAGCCGTTGAGCAATTACAGATATGTAAGGAGGCTTCCTTGGAATGTGTGGAGAAGTATCTGTGGAGTACGATTGAAATTTTTTCTGGATATTCCTTTACAACGGTAAAAGGATTACGATTTCGGTATGCTGTAAACGGAAATGAAATACAGATTAATCGAAAGAAAAAATCTATAACGAGAAGTAGTGTGAAAGTTGCTCTAAAAGTGACGTTGGAGGAGAAAGGAAATATAAGCGGACCGAAAAAATTAGAAGTATTTGGTGCCAGTTATTTATATTCGATGTTCTTGAGATTTGGGTTGATTGATACAGAAAGGAAATTGAATGGATATTTACCAGATATGGACAACATATAATAGGCAATGGTCAAGATATGAAATATTAGCTTTTGCGGGAGTATTGATACTGGTATGTACAGCAATGGCAGTGTGTGTACACAGAAAGAAACTGAGCATAATTCAGGCAGTAGCAGTATTGGCATTGGTGGTGTTCTTGGGAATTGTGTTTGGCTCAACTGTATTTACCAGGACAGGAACTATTCGGCAGTATGAATTAGTACCATTCTGGTCATGGAGAGATATTATTCGTTACCATGATTGGACATTATTAAAAGAGAATTTGCTGAATTGTATATTGTTATTGCCAGCCGGAGTCTTGCTTCCCATAATTGCAAATCATAAGATAAAGTGGTATCAGGCTCTGGCTGTAGGAATATTGGTATCAGCAATAATAGAGTTTAGCCAGTTGATTTTTATGCGTGGCTTATTTGAATGGGACGATATGATTCATAATGGACTGGGCTGTATGATTGGCTGCCTTTTTGCAAATATTTTCAGGAAAAAGAAAAATAGGGATTGACGAACATATGTTCTAATAGTATAATCATAAATGTGAAAGGAAACAGGAGGTCAGCCCTGTTCCCTAGCATGAAATCTATTGGATGAGCAACAGTAAAATACTGTTTCGGGATGGCTCGTCAAAACTCATCAGCGGTTTTCTTTCCCTTATCCGTATGAGTGATTTTATATTACTTGGAGGACTGGAGATGAGATCAGATTTGAAAACAGATTATATACAGAGAGATACAGAGAGAGCAGGACAAACAGAAAAAGCATTATATTTATTGAATACAATCAGTGCTATTACAGATCGGGGAAATAATACGGAGGTCAGACGTAAAAAGGATGGCTCTTTGACTGTATATGAAGTAAAAAAGAATATCGTAACCGTTTAATAAATTGGTATTGAGCGAAGGACTAATAGGAGTCAGAAACATTCAGAAAAAAGGATGTTCCTGGCTCCTTTTTTGTTATTCTGATTCAGATGCATCTTTCGGTGCAGTAGGAGCAGTAAGGCAGTTTTTCAGGATGCATGATAACTCACGATCATCTTCGTGAAGAATATGGTATGTTTTTTCAAGGGAAGATACGTTAGATAATTTTGCCAGTTCTTTTATTGATATGGACAGAGGAATATCTTCCTTTAATGTACCTTTCGGTAAAGCATAGTATACTTGAGCAATATTCAAATAATTTTCAAGATTTGTGCGGAAAGCCGGATCAAAATCTTCCTGCTTCAAAAGCGTGTCTACAGTTTCCTTTTTAATAATGATATGCTTTTCCTGTATTCTGAGAAGCCCCTCGATTAATGATTGGGTATCAGGATCTATCACAGGATATTGCTGCATATTACATAAACAAAAACGATGGATAGCTGGATGGCGGATACGTCCGGATGAAGCTGTAGCAGCGCAACCTACAACACAGGCAAGTTCTTTGTTGTTAAGATTGCCATGATTGAAGACCATAAACCACATATCTCCGTATTTACTACAAACAAGTCGGCAGAACATCTGACTGTTAGAGGAATAGATTAACGTACCCTCGTAATGCTTGGAAAAAGGAGAACCCTCTGTAGTTAAATCGCCTGAATCAATATCGAGAATTGCAGAACATTCATGCATGGAGTTGAAATCGCCCAATTTAAGGACTCCATGTACTAAAGTCTGGTCAGCATGGTCTTCCGGGTAAGCTGATGTTGGCAGATAAAAGACATGGTAGTTTCCCGTATAACCGTTGTAAGCTGGATTGTCAATTTCATAGACAAGACGTTGCTGCCCATTCTCTGCTGATGTTTTTGCGATTTCGATGGAATGAAATACAGCATTTAAGTTTAAATCCAAACCATCACATACTTTTAATAAAGTAGATAATGTAGTAGAAGATGGGGTTTTAAACATTTTGTCAATCGTTCGAGGGGACATTTTTCCAGATCTTTTTGCACATATCTCTGCGAGATCGCGAGAGGTCATGGATTTATCGACCATAATGGCTTCAATATAGGCAACGATTTTTTGGAGGATTTCTTGATTGTTCATGGCACAGGACTCCTTTCAGGAAAAGAGAAATTAATGGTTAAGTCTATAGTATCACAAACAGAAAGAAATGAAAATAATAAATGTGCAAAAAAATGCACAAAAAAATATTCAGTATGCAATGAACTACTATGTTAAATGATTGACACGCAAAATAATGCAATTTGCACAAAAAAACGCACCAAAACACATTAGTTATAGTGCATATTGACAATAAATGGCAGTAATGCTATAATGTAAAAGACCTACTCCCCTGGCAAGGGAGTAGACCTAAAAAACGCTTATACAGACAAAATCGACATCAACCCTCTGGTCTAGTCCGATTGGCAGTCGGATTTTATGGGCTTGGTGTCGGCTTTATCAGTACTATTTCATGTTGTACAAGACATCGGCTAGATTCCGAATACTAATGTGTCATTACTGAGCAATCGTTGATTCGCTCCCTCTAGCTTCATTCTCCATATGCCCATTTTTCAATGGTTATAGGAAAACTTGTCAAATACAACGCTCATTAGTATATCATGCAAAGAAAATGAAGTCAAGTTTTTTTGACGAGAAACATATTAAATTTGTGTGAAAAATATGTAAAATAGATACAATTTCTAAGGCTAACATAGCTTGGAAGATAGAGAAGAATGCGAGAATACATTATGAAGAAAAAAAAGAAGAAGATAGAAACGGTGCGTCTGATAACATTCGACCAGGTTGTTATCGACGTTGTAGGTGGAACTGTTTCGACAAGAAGAGAAATACTTGAAAATTTTATAGTAGCAAACAACGAAATGATGACGGTAGTTGGGGGAAACTCTCTGTCAAGATTGGGGAAGAATCTGGCAGCAGAAAGTTACGTGTTAAGGATAAACAGGGGAAAATCCCTCTGTAAGAATGATACGGGATAAAGCCACAAAAGGCATAAAAACTACTTTTTCTGGAACGGATTATGTGTATGAAATAGCCGGAATAGAAATGCAAGTCATTTCGTCCGGCTAAAATTGTCTGTATTTTTAATGATATATGACGCACAAAATCTGTTCAGAAAGGGGTGAGTTATCTTGGAGTCGGCTGGGAAAAGGTTAAGAACACGTACAGATATTGGAAAAGATATAGAGCGTTGTCTGGATGACTTAAAGATAACACATGCCGAACTTGCAGAGATGCTCAACGTTTCTGACAAAACTGTTGACAGAATGATTGGAGGAAAGGGACCTACTACTAAATATGCTTCAGCTTTAGCAAAGGTTACTGGTAAGCCTGAATCATGGTTTAAGGAAAATATTACATGGGAGGAGTGCGGAAAAGAAGAGGTTACGTCTGTTCATTTTGAAGCTAAAAATGTGACAGAAGAAGATAAGGAATTTTTGGAAAAAGCGTTTGCATTTGTGGAAAGAATGTATAAAATTCCGGACAAGAATCTTAGAAATAAACTGATGGAAAATGCAGAAAAGAATTTTGAGGGTAGTATGGAATTAATAGAATTGATGAATGGAAAAGTAAGTTGATGACGATCATTACAGGATAATCTGGGTGGTCGTTTTTTTATGCCCAAAATTCGGACAGTTTTGTCCGTCGTTTCGGCTTAATTCGGACAGTACTGGGCTGGTTGTTTGAGGGGAGAATTGATACCATTAATACATCGAACAGAGAGGAGGCAAACAGAAATGAGTAAGGATGAGTATTTAGAGTTTATCACACATC
>OGOP01000862.1_pt1 | contig 24304 bp, 17 predicted proteins | sample 1552591 | NCBI WGS metagenome assembly OGOP01 (sample SAMEA2580120, study PRJEB22360) | human gut metagenome | biome: human gut; feature: human-associated habitat; material: faeces | place: Denmark | collected 2008/2010 | reverse complement strand
CTGACGATACAAAAATTTATTATTTTTTATTGTCCTCTTGACGGGGAGCATACCACTTTCGATGGCGATGCTTTTTTATTTTTAAACTACTAAGAAGAACTTTAATAAGAAGATTGCTGAAATAATATAGGTCAGTACAGATACGTCCTTTGCCTTTCCGGTGAATACCTTCATGATTGTATAGGAGATCAGTGCAAGACCAATACCATGTCCGATAGATCCAGAGATTGGCATAGAGATTAACATGATTGCTGCTGGAACAGTCTGATATATATCAGTAAAGTCTACCTTTGACAGACCAGAGATCATCAGGATACCAACATAGATCAGTGCTGAAGATGTTGCTGCTGCCGGGATAATTGCTGCGATTGGTGCGATGAACATACATGCCAGGAATAAGATTCCAGTTGTAAATGCAGTCAGACCAGTTCTTCCGCCTGCCTCAACACCAGATGCAGACTCTACGAATGTTGTGACTGTTGAAGTACCAGCTATTGCACCTGCTACAGTTCCAACTGCATCTGCTAACAGTGCTTCCTTCATCTGCGGCATATTTCCGTCCTTATCAACCATACCTGCACGTGATGCGGTACCAACAAGTGTTCCGATGGTATCAAACATATCGATAATGCAGAAGGTAATGATAAGTGTGATTGCTGTGAACCAGCCGATCTTTACAAAGCCTGCAAAATCAAAATGTAACAGAGTTGTCTCTGCCATATCTGCAAATGGAGGTACGAAGCTTGCACCCTCAAGACCTGCAAATGGATTAGTTCCAAGGAAGATTGCCTCGCCTGCCCAGTAAATAACAGATGCTGCAAGCATACCAAGAATTACAGCTGCCTTTACACCCTTCTGTGCCAGAACGATGATAACAAATAAACCGATAAACATAGTTACTACTGTCAGAACCATCTGGGTGTAGCCGCTTCCCATTGCATCCTGAGCAACACTCGGTGTCAACGCACCAAAGAAATCTCTCATTACAAAGAATGGTCCGCCATTCTCTGAATAGATACCAGCGTTGGAACCAACACCGATATTTAAAAGCATAAGACCGATTGCCGGGGAGATACCAAGACGAACACCAAGCGGAATCGCATTTACAATCTTGTCACGAATATTTAATACAGACAGGATAATAAAGATAATTCCTTCAAGTAAAATGATGCACAGTGCTGACTGGAAAGACTCCAGATAGCTCATGCCCGTCAAACCAACAATATTGGCAACAACTACAGCAAAAAAGCTGTTTAATCCCATACCAGGAGCCATGGCAAATGGCTTATTTGCAACAAACGCCATTACCATCATACCGATAAAGGATGCGATACAAGTCGCTAAAAATACACCATTCCATAAATTCTGTCCCTCTGCACCAAATCCAGTCAGAAGATTCGGATTTAAGGCGATGATGTACGCCATCGTCATAAATGTGGTCAAACCGGCAATGATTTCTGTTTTCACTGTCGTATGGTTCTCCCTGATCTTAAAGATCTTCTCAATCTGTTCCATTTGTACCCTCCATAGTTACATTCATTCCATTAATTTGTACGCCGTCCTCCATCGGAATTACGATGCAGCGGCGTCCCTCTACTAATTGGATCTGTACAAGATCCATGCGCTGCGGACTGACCTTTATTGTCACATCTGGCGTCTTGACGGCAACGCTTTTTGCCTCAACTAAGTTTGCCGCCTGAAAGAAAGCATCCTCTCCTGCAGTCTCCTCATAGACTTGCTCGAAATTTTCAAGCTTTTCTTCTTTGATTCCACTATTTTGAAGAAGCTTTTTTACATCTGATTTTTGAAGCTTGAAAGGCTGCGGCTCTTCCTTATGCTCCTCAATCAGCTCTGTCAGATTCTCCTGAATCTGGCAAACAGTATCATAGTTTACAACATCTCCGACAGTCTCCTCTATGATCTCCTGAAATACAGCCTTCTGCGTCTTAAAGGACATAGGTGCCGGACCACCGATACAATCATTGATAAAGTCTTCGTGAAGCTCCTCTGTCTTTTTTGTATAATACAAAAGGCTGTGAATATTACTGCTGCGATCGTCAAATGCAGGGAATAAAAAGGCATTTACAGGAGCCTCTATCCACTGATCACGCATACGTTCCTCGACTCGGTTTGTCTGTGTATTGTAGCACAAACCAGCCTCTGACAGCTTAACAGGGCAGATGCAGCAAAGGATAAATTCATATACCTCCTCTGAAGCATCATCCATATCTAAGTTGTCGCTTCCACGTCCTGGAACATCATAATTACAATGGATCATAACTACATAGTAGCTTTCGCCAAAATGATATGTCTCTGCTACCGACTTGTAAAACTCCTCTAAAACAATTTCATCCTTTAATCCAGTCGCCTTTAGCTGCATCAAACGCTTATGGCCTTCCCCCGAAAGTTCCTGATCAAGCGTGTAATCGAGTGAATGAAGATTTTTACCTAGACTTCCAGAAAGCGCCTTTCGGAAAATTTCAAAATACTTGTCGATTTCCTCCTGTGACAGCGACAAAAACATATCGCTAAATGTCATGCGGATCTGCTGCTCACCATCTATCAGGCAGCCGCAAATGCGGTCAATTGCACCGCCGTCTCTCTTAAAAAGACTTTTAATCTCGGATACTTCTTTTTTATTCATTCGAAACACTCCTTGTTTATTACGTTTTTGTTTGCCTGACTTATCTGTCCGGATACTCTGTCTTTACAAAGCGCTCCAATGCATCGAGTGAGCGCACAACCTTCTCTGTATCGATGCAATATGCCATACGAAAATATCCAGGGCATCCAAAGGAATCACTTGGAACTAACACCAGGTCATACTTTAATGCCTTGTTGCAAAATGCCACTGCATCCTCCTCAAGAGCCTTTGGAAAAATATAAAATGTTCCTGACGGACGCACGCAGGAAAATCCTAACTCAATGAGTTTGTCATAGAGCAGATTCATGTTAGTCTCATAGACAGTCATATCAGACGTCTCATCTAACACATCCTCCACACCCATCATAATAAGTGATGATGGACAGTTGTGTCCGATTCCTCTTGAGATTTGGGACATCATTGGCACTAACAAATCAGCATCGGTACATGTTGGATTAACAGCAACATAACCTATACGCTCACCTGGAAGAGAAAGTGACTTGGAAAACGAATAGCATGAAAGCGTATTGTCATAAAACTTTGATACATATGGTGCTTTCTTTCCATCAAATACGATTTCTCTGTATGGCTCATCGGAGATTATAAAAATATCATGGCCATACTCTTTTTGCTTGTCTTCCATTAGCTGCGCCAACTTTTTTAGCGTTTCTGCTGAGTATACAGCACCAGATGGATTGTTCGGTGTGTTGATCAAAACAGCTGACACATTTGACGTCAGCATCTTTTCAAACTGTTCAAAGTCCACCTGAAAATCAGCTGTGTTTGCTGGTACCACTCTCAGATTTGCTCCTGTCATGCCTACATAGCAGTTATACTCTGGAAAATACGGTGCAAATGTAAGCACATCGTCTCCCGGAGATGTTACTGCACGAAGTGCATGAGCTAAGGCTCCCGCAGCTCCTGAGGTTGGAAAAATATGATTTGCCGTATAGTTCATATCAAAACGCTTGTTAAGCGATGCAGCCACCTTTTCTTTAAATGAAGGCAGTCCGACACTCGGGCTGTAGCCGTGAAGCTCGCTCGATGTCTTTGTCTGAAGCAGGCGAATAGTATTGTCTGTGTAGTCCTGCACAACTGGAACAGATGGATTTCCTAAACTGTAATCAAAAACGTTCTCGTATCCAATCTCCTGTCCTCTCTTTGTTGCAAATTCGGATAATGTACGGATCACTGATTTTTTCTGAAGCATGTCTTTATATTTTTGTGTTACCATACTGCCCTCCCATTCTGCCGCCTATGCGGCTCATTTACTTAAAAATGCGTGAATCTGATCCAAATTTTTCATTGCATCCTCTCGGCCAAGCTGATACAATGCTTTTAACTTTTCTGGATCCTTTTCAAGTCTTGACACTTCGATCAGACGACTTGGGCGAAGCACCATGACTTCACCTTTTTCCTTTAATTCATCAATCTTCTTTAGTGTTTTGTTGTATATCACATAGCGGTGTGCCATCGCCTTAGCCAGATTTGGATAACGATGAAGGATTTTGTTTATGGCACCTTGAAATTTCATTTTTTTCTTTTGGTACCCTTCAGGTCTTGTTAAAATGACAAGATCTTTTTTGTATCCTTGTCTGCGAAACCACATGATCGGAATAGAATCGGCAACGCCGCCGTCAAGCAGCTTATATCCATCTATTTCTACCACCTTTGATACAAGCGGCATTGATGCAGATGCCTGCATCCACTTAAGATCATCTCTGCCGCAATCTGTGCATTTGTGATAAACAGCCTTTCCTGTTTCCACATCTGTGCAAACCACAAAAAATTCTGCTGGATTTTTGGCAAATGCCTCATTGTCAAATGGATCAAGAATCTCTGGTATCTGATGATAGCATAAATCAACATCATAAATATCACCTGTTTTTAAAAGTGAATGAAGTGTGCCATAACGCTTATCACCACAAAACTTCATATTGTAACGCAGAGTTCTTCCTATCTGTCCAGACTTATAGTTACAGCCAAATACAGCTCCCGCCGAAACTCCAATCACGCCGTCTACCTGGATTTTTTCTTCCATCAAAACATCCAGAATACCTGCCGTATACATTCCTCTCATGGCACCGCCTTCAAGAACAAGTCCTGTTTTTACCTCTTTCATGATTTGCCTCTCTTTCCAACTTTACACATTAAAAGAGCTTTTTTATATTTTTGCGAAACAAGGCTATCATACCACGGTTCATGAAAAACATCAAGGCAATTACACTTTCTTACTGCTCATCCAAAAATGCCAGCGGATCTCCTTTGGTATGAATAAAGTGCATAAGCATGTACGCACACATAATTGCTACATTTTCTTCCTTTAAAATGCGCTTACATTCTTCACGGTCTGCTAATACAATCTCGATATCCTCTGATTCTTCCTCGTGCTCGTTTGTTGGCGTTCCACTACAGTAGCCATAGATTGTTCCGCAGCTTTCGTCTGTCATACCGACTGTCGTAAAAAATGGTCTTGTGTATGCACCTTCTGTAACCTTTGGCTCGAAAACAAGCCCTGTCTCCTCGTAAATTTCACGTATACCTGCCTGTGCCATCTCCTCACCTGGCTCTACAAGTCCTGCCGGAAACTCATACACATATGCATTGATTGGATAACGAAACTGCTTTATAAGCACGATTTTATCCTTTTTTTCTCCATATACACTATAAATAATTACACCATCAGATGTATTTTTATGAGTTGCTGCTTTAAGCTGCATTGGATCCTTCTTTCTGGATGCCACATAATATTTGCCTGTTTTTCCATTTCTTTTTTCAACATCAAAATTATAGAGATTTAAAAATGGATTATCAGTTACCTTCTCTACTCCTTTTACGCGATCTACCATAGCTGTACCTCTCCTTACCGGCATTGAACAAATCTTTACACTATGCCATATTTTCAACTCGATTCCGCTAGAAATCAGCCTTTTTTATTATACCGTACTCGTGCGCAAAAGAAAAGCCCGCAAAGCAAAGTTTCCCTTGCCTTACGGGATATCGGTTAGTATTCATGGCTTAGTCGAAACCATTGCACCGAAGGGCTTTCGTAACATAGTACCGTGAAACATACATTATCGTACAGCCTCCCTGACTTCCTGCGTGATAGTCTCGCCTCCATTTTCATACCATTTGGTGACAAATTCATCAAATGCATCAATGTCACGCTCTCCTGTGACGATCTGAAGGTAATATTCTTTTTCCATTTGGCGAAGCTTCCACCACTGCGTGCCCATAGTTTCTGTCTCATCAAAATAAAGTGATTCAACCTTATTTGTTTTTGCATCCGCCAGCAAAGAGCAGGCTGTGATTCGGGAGGTGTATGCCGCCCACTCCTCTGGCGTAGCACTATCTGTGTTATCCAGATAGGCCTTACAGGATCTATAATATGAATACTCCAATAAATCAAGATCTTCTGGTTCTTTTTTTCCTGAAAGCACATCTGTTAATTCGTGATAACATTTTGTCAGCGCATAGCTGTAATCAACATTGATTGCAAGTGGTCTGGCTGTTGGGTCTACATTGTTCTGATAATATTCTTCAAACTCACTGTTATATGTTCCATCATAGCGCACATAATCAAACAATCCATTTATAATTTTGCAGGCGATCTCAGGATGTTCATAACCCTTTCTCACAACAACATACTTGTAAGTTGGATTCTGTGAATAATAGCTTGTGCTTCCATCGTCATCTGTCTGAATAAGAAATGGCTCCCAAACAGCATCGGGATTAGCTGCAATAGCTTCCATAAGTGGATTATTCGCTGCCCACCAAGGTCCAAAAAATGATCCGCAAAGTCCCTTCGTTATGAGTTCAATATTGTTTACAGAGGTACGAAGCAAAAAATTCTGATCTAATATATTGCGCTCATACATGCTTTTAAGCTTAGCCAATGCATCTTTTGCCTGCGGCAAAACTGATCCGTAAGAGACCTCTCCATTTTCATCTTCAATCCATTGTTTCGGATAGGCACCATTTGCTGCAAACACAATATCCATCAAATATTCGCTGCTGTAGCCGCACTCACCCGATAACTCCGGATCACATACAAAACCAACTGTCTTGCCTTCTCCATTTTCACCAGGATCCTTCTCTATAAATGCCTGAACAATTGCCTCTGCATCCTCTATTGTTTTAGGACTTTCAAGACCTAGCTTATCCATCCAGTCGCGCCTTAGCCATAAAAGGTTTGGACCATCATCAATATTTGTCTCTGGAATTGCCATTATTTTTCCATCAAAGGTAACACCATCTATTATGCCCTCTCCATAGCTTGCATAAATATCTTTGATTCGGTCTGTCAAACAATTTTCATAACTTTTTGTCAAATCCTCAATCAAATCAAGCGCTACGAGCTGGCGCAAATCCTCAATACTCCCTACAAGCATTAAATCTGGAAGATTATCAGAAGACATAGCCACTGACACACTGACATTATACTGATCATTCTTTTCCTCAAATACATCCTTATTTTGAATGTTAAAGTACTCACGCAGATAACGTGTATAAGCATTGTTCTCGTAAGTCTCACCTTTAGGAAGATTGGAGTTATTTGCTCCAGTCATTTTTCCAAGCGTGTATGTTACAAGCTCTGGATATTTGCCATCAGGTGTTGTACTGGCATACTCCCACTGCTCTTTTTTTGCTAATTCGTTTGCCGGCACTGTCTGACAAACAGACAGCACCGATACAAACATCACTGCCAACACACTTTTTGGGATTTTCTTTTCCATAGACATTCTCCGTTTTTATCCCTTAACAGCTCCTGATACACCTTCCTGGTAGCATTTTTGCATTGACATAAATAAAATGACAATCGGAATGGAAATCAGCACGGCACCTGCTGCAAAGCAGTTAAACCAACTGTTTACATATTCCTTTTCAAGCATGTTCCAAAGACCAATTGATACCGTATAGTACTTTGCATTCGCACGGCAAATTACTTTCGCAAAGATAAAATCAAGCCATGGTGCCATAAATGCCTGCAGGATCGTGTAGACAATAATAGGCTTACTAAGCGGAATAGTTATCTTTGTAAACACCTGAAATCTTGTCGCACCATCCAGATAAGCAGCCTCATCAATAGACTTTGGAATAGTGTCAAAAAAGCCTTTTGCAATATAAAAGCCTAAGCCCGCACCGCCAGAATATACAAGCACTAATGATACACGAATCATCGCACCCTCTGACAGACCAACTGACTTTAAAATATAGTAAACAGCGATCATTGACATAAAGCCCGGAAACATACCAAGAACAAGTGCAATGTTCATCATCGGTTTTCTCATCTTAAAACGCATACGTGACATACAATATGATACCGACAAAACAAAGAAGGTAGAGATTGCGCAAGAGAAAATTGAGATGATAAGTGTATTAATAAACATCTGCGGAAAATTTAAAATCTGCGTATCTGTAAACAGCTTCTTATAGTTGTTCAGTGTAAATGTCTTTGGAATAAGTGTGGAAATATATTGTCCACTCTCTCCTCTAAAGCTGATCATAATAATCCACGCAATCGGAATGACCCAAATAACTGCCAAAACAGCAAGAATCACATGAACTATTGTGTTTGTAATAAATCTTTTTCTTTTTGCCGAAGCAGTATTTTGCTTTTTCATCATTGGAAGCCCTCCTCATTCTTATAGGAACCTGTATTCCGATACGTGATCAGTGATACAACGGCCAGAACCAAGAAGGTCAAAATACCAATGACTGCACCAAGATTATAATACTGGTTATCAACTGTCAGCTTATACAGCCAGGTAACGAGAAGATCCGTCCTTCCTGCTGTTGATCCTACAGGTGTAGGATTTCCGCCTGTCAGCAGATAAATTACATTAAAGTTATTTACATTTCCAGTAAAGGTTGTAATAAGATATGGACCTGTTACAAACAGCATATACGGCAGTGTAATTGAGAAAAATGTTCTCACCGGACCTGCACCATCAACTGTTGCCGCCTCATACAAATCTGCCGGAATATTCTGAAGAACACCAGTTACCTGAAGCATGGTAAATGGAATACCAACCCAGATATTGATTACAACTACCATCACTCGTGCCAGCGTTGTATTTGACCAGAACGGAATAGCCTTTTCAATGATGCCTGCATTTAATAATAGCGTATTTACAATACCATTCTGACTAAAGATCGTTCTCATTAACAGCAGTGAAACAAACTGCGGAACTGCTGCTGAAAGGACAAAGCAAAAACGCCAGAATGCCTTACATCTTGTACCCTTACGGTTGATGACAATTGCAAGAATCATACCTAAGATATAGTTACTAAAAGTCGCTGCTACAGCCCAGATAAGAGTCCAACCAAGTACTGACCAGAATGTACTTCCAATGGAATCACCAATATTTAATACCTTCGCAAAATTTGCCAGTCCTACCCAATTAAAGATTGTTGTATGAGCATCTACCTTACTATAATTTGTAAATGCCATACAGATCATAAATACAAGCGGAAGAACTGTAAAAATTAGTATGCCAAGAATTGGCAACGTAAGAAGTGTACGATGCAGATCTTTATCAAAAAGACTCTTGATATCTTCCTTAAAAGTAGGAATCTTTTTGCCAGCCTCTGCCAGACACTGCATTTTATATGCACTCTTTACGCTTCCACGCCAGAAAATAATAAATGCAGCAACTAAAAAGCATGTAGCCACACCAAACAAAAGCATAAGAAGTGAATTATCCCCCTTTGTATACTCATAAATCTGCTTTGCCTCACTCCATACCTTCTGCTGCTCCTGTCCTCCAAGGTGAACAAGATCTACAATATAGCCTGCACCTTTCATCACCATAAATGCAATAAAAGCAATTTCAATGGCAAGCATGCCAAGACCTTTTATTATCTGATGATGTGCAATGTTTCCGAGTCCGAGTACAACCATGGAAAGCTTTGTCAATGCATTTCCCTTTGTAACTGCTTTCGCAACAGAGTACGGATTATCAAATTCTTTGCCCCCTTTTTTCTTTTCGGACATAAAAAACCTCCCGTTCAATCTTAATAGTTACATGAATTTGAAAATAAATGCCCCAGGCCCGCAAGGCGGAACCCGGAGCTCTTTATTTTATTTCACTTTTTATTTAGTCAACGATGCTCTGATTCATTGAATCACTTAACTTATCAGTCATCTCTTCTGCATTGTCTAATGTAACCTCACCGTTTACGATAGACTTACCGAAGTTCTCTGCCGGTGTCCAGTAGTTATTCATAGCGCTTACGAACGGCTGCAGGATAGAAGTCTCATCAAATGTCTCATTCTGAGCGATTACAAGCTCATCCTTCTGAATTTCTTCTTCCGCTAACAGATCAGTATTGCAAGGAACGATGCTTCTTGCATCATAGTGCATCTGCTGTGACTCCTCATTTCCAAGGAACAGTGCAAGTGCTACTGCTACCTGCGGATACTCACAGTTAGGATTTACACCGATTGCCTTAGAACCTGCGAATGATTTCATCTGGAGTTCTTCACCGTCTAAGTTGTAGGTTGGAAGCTTTGCTATTCCAAGATTGTCACCCATTGCTTCTGACAGCTTGGTGTAATCCCAAGAACCACTAAACATTGCATTGATGCTTCCATCACACATACCAGAAACGCCAACACCTGACTCATCATTTACAAAGTTCTTATTTCCTACAAGATTTACAAGATACTTGGTAACTGCTGCACCCTTCTCACCAGCAAAATCAATGCCAGCTTCCTCATCTTTGCCATCCTCACCAAACAATGTGCAGCCGTTTCCTACATAGAAAGCGCCAATGTACCAGGAGTTTGTTAATGGGAAGGAAACCTTACCCTTTTCCAACATGGTATCAAGACTCTTAATATCGTCCTCACCATATACGCTCTTATCGTAGAACATATACCAGGTATTAGTAGTGAACGGAACACCATATACACAATCATTTACTGTTACAGAATCTATGATTGCCTCGGAGTTTGTATTCTTAATATAATCAACAGTTTTGCCGCCAAGCTCTGCGATTGCACCTGCATCAATCAGTGTCTGTAGCTGGTCATTTGCAAACATGTAAACGTCTGCAGAACCAGATGGATCCTGAGAAATTGTCTTTCCTGCATCTCCCTCTGAGCAGGTACCATACTCAAATGTAAGATCCCAATTTACATGAAGCTCATTGAATGCTTCGCAGCGCTTCTGCAGCCACTCGCCGTACTCTTCTGCCTGATCCTCTGCTGGTCCCCATACAGTGATAGTTGCTGTAATCGGATCCTCTGCTGAATAATCTACTGTTTCTTCCTCTGCTGCCTCTGAGCTTGTCTCTTCATCAGCAAATACACTCATTGCACCGCCAAAAGTTGATAAACACATAGCGCCTGCTAAAAATAAACTGGATGCTTTTCTAAATTTCATAATACAAAATCCTCCCTGTTTTCTGTTTCCATTCGGAAATCCTTATGTCATTATTATAAGAAATTTTGGTGATTCCGTATATATCAAAAATATTAGATTCATGTTGTTTTTTTCTGAAATTACGATATCCTCTTTGGAATCCTGATACTCGCCTTAGTTCCCTGCCCTATTTTGCTTTCAATCTGCAGACTATACTGTTCTCCATAGTAAAGCTTTATGCGCTCATTGACATTTCTAACGCCATATCCCTTTGACTCTTCTGTTAAAATACGAGCCGCCTGCTCATCACTCATGCCTACACCATTATCTGCTACAGTCAAAACTATCAGATCACCATCTTCCTTTCCAGTAATCGTCAGCTTTCCTCTGCCGTCTGTCTTCACATCGATTCCATGAGCAATAGCATTTTCAATAAGAGGCTGAAGCATAAGGTTTAATGACTGATACTGACCGATTGATTCATCTACATCAAACTCCACATCAAATTCGTAGTCATGCATCATCAGCTGAATATCAAGATAAGAACGCATGTTACGAAGCTCATCTGAGAGTGACATGACATTCTTTCCTTTGTTTAACGAGGTTCGGTAAAAGGTAGAAAGTGCCAGCGTAATTTTACTTATATCTTCCGCATCTGCCTCAATTGCCTTCCAATTAATTAACGACAGCGTATTGTATAAGAAGTGGGGGTTGATCTGCGCCTGAAGCGCCTTCATTTCATATTCCTTTTCTTTAATACGTCCTTCATAAACTTCCTTGATTAAGGTATTTAATTGAAGAAGCATTGAATCAAAACCATTGACAAGATCACCTATCTCATCACGGCTGTCACTAGTAATATTAACCTCAAAATTTCCCTGCTCTACCTCTTTCATTCCAGATCTAAGTCTTCTAATCCTCTTTGTAACAAAGCTCGTCAAAATCATCATGGCTATCACTGACATCAGTGTCATAATAAACACCGCAATAAGCGCAATTCGTGTAATTGGCGTTACTGACCATACTATTAAGCTATTTGGCTTATACAAACATGCTGTCCATCCAGTCACAGATGATGTTTCTGAAAGAATCGTATACTCATTTTCCTGATTTTTCTTCTGATCAAGAAGCTGCGCGGCGTTTAACTCATATTCCCGATATTTTTTATCAAAGAATGCTTTTTCATACACTGCATTGCCCTTCTCATCGAAAATAACAATGCCATAATTATTCTGAAGTGTCTGCTTAAATGTCTCAAACATGCTGTCATACTCAACGCTAATGTACAAAATACCATCTAATCCATAGCGCTTTAGCATACTCATTGGGCTTACCCCAAACACAATTTCTTCATTTTTATCAACAAACCACTGCATTTCTCCAGAATCTGCCACACTCCTATACCAATTAGTATCTATAATCTCTGAAATTGGTGCCAGCGTGTCACCATGCTTGATCATATCCTTATCTACATAAATCGTAACTTTGCCAACATCGTTGTGAAAATATTTCAGTGAAGCAAGCATTGGGTCAAGTATCGTAACAAGCTGATTGTACATCTCATACACTGAATCATACTGGTATCCAATCACCTGTGAAATTGTCTGGTTATAACAAATATAGTTATTTAAATTTGTGTAGATTGCAAGCTTATTTTCCATTGAGGCAAGTGCCTGATACAGATACGATTCCATACTGTCTCTCTCATTTTGCAATAAAATCTGCTTCATCTGAACATAAGTAACTGACAGCACCGCCACAACAGGAAGAAAACCTGACAGCGCATATACAATGGCCAGCTTATAACCAAGCCTTACATTTCTAAACCAGCTGACAATTCGGCTGCCAAGCTTACTTTTCTTCAATCATTTCATCCCCGCTTTCTCTAAATTTTTGTGGACTAATTCCATAATACTCACGAAAGCTTGAGCAAAAATATGAAACATTTGGATAACCGCATGCAGTGCTTATATCTACGATTTTCATCATCGTCTGCTCCAAAAGATCCTTTGCCTTTTCCATACGAACGCTCTTGATAAAACGATTCAAATTCTGACCCGTTTCTTTTTTAAATACACTGCTTAAGTAGCTTGGAGCCATATAGACAAGCTCACTTAGTCGCTCCACACTCATTTCATCTCCATAATGAGCAGCAATGTAGCGCTTGACAGCCTCCACCTCACGATGGCCTGTCTGTACTCTTCCTGAAAATGTCTTTTCCAATAGATTTATGGAATCGCTTACAATATCTGTAACCTGAACAAAGTCAAATGAACGATAAAGATGATCAATCTTCGTATTTAACTGCTTCTCTCCCTCTCCTGGTACTGCATCATAAATATCCTTTAGTAAGTTGGCAAATAAAAATTTGATATACATCTGGGAAAATGCAGTCTGGCTTCTGTATCTCTGGCTGAAACGCTCAAAATGATCACGCAGGCTCTGAACATCCTTCATTCGAATATCCTGCTTCATCTGCTTAATTAATGTATCATCATCTATTTTAATGATCTCACAATCACTGCTCTTCATTCCACTGTAAAACAGTCTGACATTCGGATGATAAAATTTATTTTCCATAAGCTCCTCAAGCTCATCCATTGCGCAAATAATCTGCTCTGCACATGAAATTTCTGAAGAAATGGATGCTGTACAACTATTTTCATATTCCTCTTTAATCTGATCTAGCAGCTTATTTGCAAACTCAATAGGATCAATAGATCTATCTTTTAATAAGATGATAGACTGCTGCGGAGTCAGATTTAAATAAAGAAAGGCTTCTCTAGCGCAAACTTCTTTCATTTTTTTTGCCAGAATGCGCTCCTGCAAATCAACACCATTTTTTCCGAAAAAATCATCATCTGTCTCAAGCATTAGAATACGGCAAAAGCAATCAACGTCTGATTTTGTCAAAACACCGCCGCTTTTCTCAAGCACTTCTGCTACATTTACTCCATTTACAATCTGATATAGTGCATGCTCACGCATTTGCTGCATACTCTTTTTTTTCATATTTTTCTCGGCACGTTCTGCTTCAAGCTCCTGAATGACCCGTGTAATAGTCTCTTTAAACTCACTCGGATCAACTGGCTTTAAAATGTAATCAGAAACACCTAGACGCACTGCTTTTCTGGCATAGTCAAACTCACTGCAGCCCGAAAAGATTACGCATTTCATATCCTCGTTTCTGTCGTCTTTTTTACATTCCTCTATCAGCTGAATGCCGTCCATAAATGGCATCTTTACATCTGTAAGCAAAATATCTGCCGTATGCTCCTTTAAATACTCAAGCGCATCTCTTCCATTTGCAGCCTCAGCAATCTCACATGGCAGCTGCATGTGGCGCAGCAGCATTTTAATGCCATTTCGTTCAATTCGCTCATCATCTACCACCAATATCTGATACATATCCCCTTATCCTTTCTGTACGCAAATTATCTGTATTCCATTTTACCCTAATAAACGATGAAAATCAACGAAAAAAAGGTGGCAGCGTGTTTATGCTGCCACCTTTTTTAATATTTATCATAACTTCCAGATTTCTTCGTTATATTGTGCTATAGTACGGTCGGATGAGAAAAATCCTGCCTTTGCGATGTTGATGAGCATCTTCTTTGCCCATTTCTTTCTATCTGCGTAGTCATTAAGCACCTGCTCTTTGCGTGCTATATACTCTTTTAAGTCAAGGAGGGTCATAAACCAGTCTTTATTTATCAGTTCTTTATGAAGCTGTGTTAAGGTTTCTTCGTCTCCTGCTTCAAGCATTTGCTCACTGATAAGGAAATCGACTGCTGTGTGTATGTCTTCGTCTTTTGTGTAGTAATCTTTTGCACAATAATCTGCATTTTTATAATGTTCAATTACCTGCTCGCTGCTCTCTCCGAAGAAGTAAATATTATCTTCTCCGACAAGCTCTCCGATCTCTACGTTTGCGCCGTCTCTTGTTCCTAATGTTACTGCACCATTTAACATAAACTTCATGTTTCCTGTTCCTGATGCCTCCTTTGATGCTAAGGAGATCTGCTCGGAGATATCACATGCCGGTATAATTTTTGATGCCTTTGTTACGTTGTAGTTTTCTACCATAACTAAGCGCAGATATGGGCTGACTTCTGGATCCTGCTCTGTGATCTGCTGTAAGCAAAGAATTGCATGAATGATATCCTTTGCGATTGTATAGGCTGGCGCTGCTTTTGCGCCAAAGATCAGCGTTACTGGTGTCTTAGGAAGCTTTCCATTCTTGATTTCAAGATATTTATGAATTGCCCAGAGTAAATTCATCTGCTGGCGTTTATACTCGTGAAGACGCTTTACCTGAATATCAAAAATAGAATTTTCATCAATAACAACACCCTGTGTATGCTTTAAATAGTCAGCAAGCTGGCGCTTTTTCTCCTTCTTGATCGCAAGAATGCTGTCTAATACGCTGTCATCATTTTCGAATGAAAGCAGCTTTTCAAGCTCACAGGCATCCTTTTTAAAACCACTTCCAATCTTATTTTCAATTTCCTCTGAAAGCTCCTCATTACATGAAAGCAGCCAGCGGCGGAAGGTGATGCCGTTTGTCTTGTTGTTGAATTTCTCCGGATAAATTTTGTAAAAAGCATTAAGCTCTGAATTTTTCAAAATTTCAGTATGCAGGTAAGCAACACCGTTTACACTGTGACCATAGTGGATATCCATATGTGCCATGTGAACTCTGTCATTCTCATCAATAATCGCTACCTTCGGATCTGAATATTTTGCCTTTGCACGCTTATCAAGCTCCTTGATGATCAAAACTAACTGTGGAACAACCTTCTCTAAATATGCAAGCGGCCACTTCTCAAGTGCCTCTGACAGAATTGTGTGGTTTGTGTATGCGCATACCTTTGTGACAAGTTCAACTGCCTCATCCATGGTGATACCGCGCTCAAGAAGCAGACGGATCAGCTCAGGAATAACCATTGACGGATGAGTATCATTGATCTGAATAGCAGCATACTCATCTAAATCGGTCAGCTTACAGCCGCGTGCCGTACACTCATCTAAAATCAAGTGTGCTGCATTGCTTACCATAAAATACTGCTGGTAGATACGAAGTAAGTTTCCTGCTTCATCACTGTCATCTGGATATAAGAACAGTGTCAGATTCTTTGCGATATCTGTCTTGTCAAAGCTTATGGTACCGTCCTTAATAAGACTCTCATCTAAAGTATCAACATCAAACAGATGAAGCTTATTCGTGCGTCCCTCATAGCCTGTCACCTCAATGTCATACATGCGTGAGGTCACTGTCAGATCACCAAATGAAACTGGATAGCTTACATTAGTTTTGATCAGCCAGCTGTCTTTTTCAATCCATGGATTTGGTGTTTCCTTCTGGAAATTGTGATCAAACACCTGCTTAAACAGACCCATATGATAATTCAAGCCTACACCATCACCGTGCAGATTTAATGTTGCCATGGAATCCAAAAAGCATGCTGCCAGACGGCCAAGTCCACCGTTTCCAAGAGATGGTTCTGGCTCGATCTCTTCGATCTCACCAATATCCTTTCCTGTTGCTTCAAGTTCTTCCTTTACAGTCTTGTAAAGACCAAGATTGATAAGGTTGTTTGATAACAGCTTTCCAATCAAAAACTCTGCGGAAATGTAATATACCTTCTTCTTTCCAGCTTCGCTTTCCTTCTTTGCTGCCAGATCCTTTGTCATATCAAGCAGTGCGTAATAAATCTCCTTATTGGTGCAGCCAGATAACGGCTTATTATATTTCTTTTCACAAATTTCGTTTACCATCATTATTATTAAAACTCCTTTCATGAGTTGATGTGTGCAGTTTACTGCTTTTTTTGTCATTTTTCTTGCATTATGCCGCCTTTTTATGGTACTATCCTATCATGATGATACCAGGGTCAAAAGCTCCAACCACCGATCGTACTTGCACGATGAGGGGATTGAGCTTGGGACCCGCAAAAACATAAGGAGAGAGCCACGATGCAGATACCTGAATACGAAAATTATCATGAGACAAAATCACACAGCACACCTGATTTTCCTTACAATGCGTATATTTGTTCTATTCCACTTGATTTTGAGAAGGTGCCTCTTCACTGGCACAATGAGGTGGAAATCATCTATATTAAAAAGGGACGTGGGCGCGTCACATTAGATTTTACCTCTCTTTATGTAGAGGCAGGTGATATTATTATTGTCAGTCCCGGTCAGCTTCATGCAATCGGCCCAGCTGAATATTCTATGGAATATGAAAATATTATTTTTTCACTTGATCTTCTTTGTACTGGAAGCATGGATGCTCTAAGCAGTGAATTTTTTGAGCCTTTTTTGGCTGGTACCATTGGCTTTGAGCATCTTGTCTGCTGTGATGATGAACATTACCCTGTTCTCTCATCATGCCTAAATCATATTGACAGTATCAGCAGCAGTTTTCCAAAAGGCTACCGCCTTGCAATTAAGGGGGCTCTTTTTACCTTCTTCTACACCATATTCACAAATTCCACCGATATTCCTGCTCCCAAAAACGACCCTCACATTGAACGACTCAAAAGTGTCCTAAAATATATCGAAACACACTACATGAGTTCAATATCAATTGATGAGATTTCCGCTGTTTCTGGTTTTTCTGCTTCTCATTTTATGCGTTTTTTTAAATCTGCAATGGGTACCTCTTTTACTTCATATCTTTCCTCATATCGTCTTTCAATGGCAGCGCGTCTTCTCATGCTGACAAATGACTCTATTTTAGATATTGCCCTCTCCTGCGGCTATGAGAATCTTTCTTATTTTAACCGTTCATTTAAAAAACGATACAAAAAGACCCCCAGCGAATACCGCCGAGGGTCTGATGAAACTTAACGATTTACTCGTTTATTTATTTTTGCATATTTTTTCTTTGTGTTTAGGCTCGAATATTTATTCGCTTATCTTATTTCCGGTGTATAACTGATAATATTTGCCTTTTTGTGCAATAAGATCATCATGAGTTCCGCGCTCAATGATGCGTCCCTGCTCTAAGACCATGATGCAGTCGCTGTTCTTAACGGTAGACAGACGGTGCGCGATAACAAATGTTGTTCTTCCGTGCATCAGCTTGTCCATACCATCCTGAACAATTTTCTCAGTTCTTGTATCAATGGAGCTTGTTGCCTCGTCAAGAATTAGTACAGGCGGATCGGCAACAGCTGCACGGGCAATGGCAAGAAGCTGTCTTTCACCCTGACTTAAGTTAGCACCATCTCCTGTGAGCATTGTGTCGTAGCCCTGCGGCAGTCTGCGGATAAAGCCATCTGCATTAGCAAGCTTGGCTGCTGCATGTACCTCTTCTTCTGTCGCATCAAGTTTTCCGTAACGAATATTTTCCATAACAGTTCCAGTAAACAGATGTGTATCCTGAAGAACAATTCCTAGTGAATGACGAAGATCATCCTTTTTGATCTTTCCGATATTTATACCGTCATAGCGGATCTTTCCGCTTTGAATGTCATAGAAACGATTGATCAAATTGGTGATTGTTGTCTTTCCTGCACCTGTTGAACCTACAAATGCAATCTTTTGTCCCGGCTGCGCATATAAGCTTACATCATGAAGTACCATCTTATCATCGTTGTAACCAAAATCCACATGCTCAAATACAACATCGCCTTTAAGCTGTCTATAATCTGTCGTACCTTCTGCCTTGTGATAATGCTTCCAAGCCCATGTTCCTGTTCTCTTATTTGATTCAGTTATTGTGCCATCTGCATTTACAACAGCATCTGTAAGAGTAACATAGCCATCATCCACCTCTGGCTTTTCATCAAGCAGACGGAAAATTCGATCACCGCCGGCAAGTGCCATAACGATACTATTTAACTGGTTACTGATCTGGTTAATTGGCTGCTGGAAGCTCTTATTTAAAGTTAAAAAGCTTGCCAAACTTCCCAATGTAAAGCCGCCAATTCCATTGATTGCAACAAGACCACCGACAATTGCAACAACAACGTAGCTTAAATTTCCAAGCTGTGCATTGATTGGTCCTAAGATATTAGCATAACGGTTTGCATTATATGCACTTCCAAACAGATCATTATTTAACTGGTCAAAGCGCTCAATACTCTCCTCTTCGTGACAGAATACCTTGACAACCTTCTGACCATCCATCATCTCCTCGATAAAGCCGTTTAATGCACCGATATTTTTTTGCTGTGATACAAAAAACTTTCCGCTCTTAGAAGCAGCTGTTTTACTTGCCCATATAACAAGCATAACCATAACAATTGAAACAAGTGTAAGCGGCACACTTAAGATGATCATGTAGATCAGCACATTTACAATACTAATTAAGCTGTTGATGAACTGCGGAATACTCTGGCTGACCATCTGGCGAAGCGTATCAACATCGTTTGTATACATTGACATAATATCGCCATGCTTATGTGTATCAAAATATTTAATTGGAAGGGATTCCATATGTTTAAACATGTCGTTACGGATATTTCTCATCGTTCCCTGAGTAACATACACCATGATCTTAGTATTGCCAAAAGTAGCAGCAATACCAATTACATACAAAATTCCCATCTTGATAATTGCCTGCAGAAGCTCTGAATAGTCTGGGTTAGCCTGACCTAAAAGAGGTGTAATATAACCGTCAATCAAAGTCTTCATAAACATAGTTCCCTGTACATTTGCATATACACTTACAACAATACAGATAAGTACAAACAGACAATGAACTGGATAACGCTTCAGCACATAGGACATGATGCGTTTAAATACCTTTACTGGATTTTCGACCTTCTGCTTTGGTCCGAAATCACGTCTTGGTCCTGGCATTACTGATCACCGCCTTTCTCATCAAAATCACCGCTTCCGCCTGTCTGAGATTCATATACCTCGCGGTAAATCTCATTTTGGGCAAGAAGCTCTTCATGTGTTCCAATTCCATTAATCTTACCATCATCCATCACGATGATACGATCTGCATTCTGCACACTTGAGATACGCTGTGCGATGATGATCTTTGTTGTATCTGGAATTTCCGTTGCAAATGCCTGACGTATCTTTGCATCAGTTGCTGTATCAACTGCACTTGTAGAGTCATCAAGAATTAAAATCTTTGGCTTTTTAAGAAGTGCTCTTGCAATACAAAGTCTTTGTTGCTGACCACCTGAAAGACCGAGAGCGCTCTTTTTAAGCCTGTCTTTAAGCTCATCCCAGATTGCGGCGTCACGCAAGGATTCTTCAACAATCCTGTCAAGTTCTTTCTTGCTTTTGATTCCGTGTGTGCGAGGACCGAAAGCGATGTTATCGTAAATGCTCATCGGAAACGGATTTGGTTTCTGGAATACCATACCAACCCTTTTGCGGAGGATATTTACATCCATATCTCCGTAAATATCCTCGTTGTCAAGGCGAATGTCGCCTGTTATCTTACAACCCTCAACAAGGTCGTTCATTCGGTTGAGCGACTTTAAAAGAGTTGACTTACCGCAGCCTGACGGACCGATGAAGGCTGTGATTCTGTTTTTCTTCATACGGATATTTACATCCTTTAACGCATGAAATTTTCCGTAGTAAAGATTCATGTTTTCTATGGTAAATTTATCCATTGTAAAATAATTATCCTTTCCTGTTACTTCTTATTGTTTCCGAGTTTCTTTGCAACAAATGCCGAGAGTGTATTGATTGCAAAAACAAGTACAAGAAGTACAACTGCGGTACCCCATGCCTGATCTGTATGAAGTCCTTCATTGGTAAGTACATACATATGAACGGCAAGTGACCGTCCCGAATTGAGAGGACCTGCTGCATAGCCTGTTGCCGAACCGTAAGTATAAATAAGTGCGGCTGTTTCGCCAACTATTCTGCCGACAGCAAGAATGATTCCGGCAAGAATACCGGGCATCGCACTCGGAAGAATAATTCTCATAATTGTTCTGAGTTTGCCCGAACCGAGTCCGTAACTGCCCTCACGGTATGAATCGGGAACTGTGAGAAGTGCCTCCTCGGTTGTACGCATAATTGTGGGAAGTACCATAATTGCAAGCGTAAATGCACCGGCAAGAAGTGAATAACCCCAGTTAAGGGCATACACAAAGAAAAGCATACCGAAAAGACCGTAAACAATTGACGGAATACCGGCAAGGGTTTCTGCCATTGTTCTGATTACCTTAACAAGCTTGTTGCCACGCTTTGCATACTCGGCAAGATAGATTGCCGCTCCCACACCGAACGGTACGGAAATTATAAGGGTTACAAGCGTAAGAACAATTGTGTTGATAATTGACGGCATACACGATACATTGTCGCTGTTGTACTCAAGTGAGAACAGCTCGGGGGTAAGGTTCGGAACACCCCGCACAAGAACATAGGCAATGATAAATATGAGAGCCGCCGCAGAAAGTGCCGCCGCAAGACCTACAAGAATGAGCAATACAAGTGAAAGGGGCTTTCTTTTGTAGGCTTTCATTCTCTGTTTAAACGATACTTTGTTGATTGCCTTAATCTGTGACACATCAACCAAAGCGGCATCGTTTTTTATATTATCGCTGTTAGCCACGCTTTTCACTCCTACTCTTTATAGCCTGCATTGAAAGTGTGATGAGCAGAACAAATACGAACAGAACAACACCCGTTGCAATAAGTGCCTGACGGTGCAAGCCTGTTGAATAACCCATTTCAAGAACAATGTTTGCGGTCAGGGTACGAAGTCCGTCCGTAACGCTGTGCGGAATCTGAACCTTATTGCCTGCAATGAGTACAACTGCCATTGTTTCGCCCAACGCTCTGCCTATGCCGAGAACAACTCCTGCAAGAACGCCTGATTTTGATGCCGGAAGAATTGTCTTGAACACACTTCTTTCCTTTGTTGCTCCAAGTGCCAGAGCACCTTCGTAGTAGCTTTCGGGAACTGCCTTGATTGCCGACTCCGACACACCGATGATTGTCGGAAGAATCATAACTCCGAGTACGATTGACGCCGCAAGCCAGCTTGAACCGTCACCGCCGAAGTTATCACGGATGAACGGTACAACTACCACAAGTCCGAAGAAGCCGTAAACAATTGACGGGATGCCTGCCAAAAGCTCTGTTGCCGGTTTAAGCACCTTGTAAAGCGGTGCAGGACAAAATCTTGCAAGAAATACTGCTGTGAGAATTCCTATCGGGACGCCGATTATGATTGCTCCCGCAGTAACATATATGCTTGCGATAATCATATCAAAAATTCCATATGATGCAGGCACATTCGTAGGCGCCCATTTCTGTCCGCCTACGAAATCAAAGAAGCCTATTTCTGCCATTGCAGGAACACCGTTACAGAATAAGAATATACAGATTATGACAACCGCCGCTATACTTGTTACAGCTGTGAGGAAGAAAACTCCCTGCATTGCCTTTTCACGAAATCTGTTTAATCTCATTTAATTATGTCACTCCAAACAGTTGTTTCACCTGTGTAAATTGATTTTACCTGATCAAGTGTGAGGTCATCACATGTATTTGCATTGTTTACGATTACTGCGATACCGTCTTTTGCGATTGTTTCAACCTTGAGTGCGCTCTTTTCCTCATCCTTAAGTTCACGTGACGCCATACCGATATCACATGTACCGCCCATAGCTGACTGCATACCTGCCGATGAGTCGGATGTCTGGATTTCAACCTTAGCGTTTGTGTTTACCTTCTGATAAGCCTCGGCAAGCTTTTCCATTACAGGTGATACCGAAGAAGAACCTGCTACGCTGATTTTGCCTGACGGCTTCTTACCGCTGTATGCGGCATTTTCCGAAACTGTTACATAACCGTTGTCCGAAACAATCTTCTGACCGTCTGAGCTCATTATGTAATCGACAAAATCCTGAGCAACATCGCTGAGTTCGCCCTTGTAAGCAATGTTGAACGGACGGCTTACTGCATAGTCGCCTGACTTTACATTATCGGCTGGTGGCTCAACAACCCCCGCTTTTAAAAGCCTTGACGCATCGTTGAGTGAACCGAGTGAAATGTAACCGATTGCCGCATCGTTATCCTTAACATTTGTGATAACAGCCTCTGTGCTGTTGATTGTTACAGCCGAAGTAGTTGTGTTGTCTGTCTTGTTGTCGCCGTCCTTAACAAGAACGCCTGTAAGCTCTGTGAATGCGTCTCTTGTGCCCGAGCCTTCTTCTCTTGTTACAACAGAGATTGTTTTTGATGCGTCAAACTTTGCAGCATCCGAACCTGCGTCGGATGAACCGTTTGATGAAGAGCCTGCACCGCCGCAGCCTGCAAATGCAGAAACTGCAAGAACACCGAATAATGCTGTTGCCGTAATTTTTTTAGTCATAGATTTCATTTGAATTTTCTCCTTAAATTCATATCATTTGTGTACCTCTTTCGTACAACATCAGTCTATGACTGTTTTGTAAAATACGCTGTTTGTCAATTGTAAAAAGAGTGTAAATAAAAATATAGGTTTTGTATGCCAAAATAAATTTTTACAAATTTGCGTGACAAAGCCTTTTATTTGTGGTACAATATTACAGAAGTGTGCAGGATGTAAAATAATTCCTGCAAAATTTCAAAATCAACTTACATAAGATTTACAGAGAAATATTATTCCAAGGAGGTCATTTTAGTGGCTGAAAACAAAATCCCATACAAAATATACCTTGACGAAAGCGAAATCCCGACACAATGGTACAATGTTCGTGCAGATATGAAAAACAAGCCTGCACCGCTTTTAAATCCTGCAACACTCAAGCCTATGACACACGCAGACCTTGCTCCCGTGTTCTGTGATGAGCTTATTGACCAGGAGCTTGACGATACAGACGCATACATTGACATTCCGGAAGAAATTCAGAACTTCTATAAAATGTACCGTCCATCTCCGCTTATAAGAGCATATTTTCTTGAAAAGGCTCTTGACACTCCGGCAAAGATTTACTACAAATTCGAGGGCAACAACACAAGCGGAAGCCACAAGCTCAACAGCGCAATTGCTCAGGCTTACTACGCTAAAAAGCAGGGACTTAAAGGTGTTACAACTGAAACAGGCGCAGGTCAGTGGGGTACTGCCCTTTCAATGGCTTGTTCATATTTCGGCCTTGACTGCAAGGTATTTATGGTAAAGGTTTCATACGAGCAAAAGCCTTTCAGAAGAGAGGTTATGAGAACCTACGGTGCAAGCGTTACTCCGTCGCCGTCAACAACAACGGAAGTCGGCAGAAAGATTCTTGAGGCTCACCCCGGTACAACAGGAAGCCTTGGCTGTGCTATTTCTGAGGCTGTTGAGGTTGCAACTCATACAGACGGCTACCCGTATGTA
>OGOP01000835.1_pt1 | contig 25108 bp, 25 predicted proteins | sample 1552591 | NCBI WGS metagenome assembly OGOP01 (sample SAMEA2580120, study PRJEB22360) | human gut metagenome | biome: human gut; feature: human-associated habitat; material: faeces | place: Denmark | collected 2008/2010 | reverse complement strand
AGAGCCATATAACATTAAAAGTGTTGATAGTATTAATTTTGAGTTGTATATGAGCCACGAAATTTTGGGAGAAGCTTTTTCATCTTCAGAAGTTAATTTAAGTCCGAAAAAAGCATTTGAAAGTAGTTCAAGAGTTTTAGGATCGTCTGAAGATAAAACAATAATCTTAAATGATAATGACATTTTAATCGAATATAGAGGGCTAGAAAAGTATTCATCAGATAGTTGGATTGTAAATTTATATATTGAGAATGAGACAGATTCTGATTTTTATGTTTCGGCTAATGATGTGCAAATTAACGGATTTGCTTTAGAGTTATCTAATAGTCAGAGTTTGATTCAGTCAGGAAGTAAATACATGTCATTCCCGAATTTTGATTTTATTATTGATAGTAATAAACTAAAATCATATGGCATAGAAAGTATTGATGAATTGAGTTTTAATATTAGTCTAAGTCATGAAATTTTAGGAGAATCTTTTATCGAAAAATCTGTTAATTTGAATCCGGGAATAAGTGTAGTTGTGGAAGACTGATTAAAGTATATCGCAAAAATATTTATTTAGCTCACAACTAAAAAAAAAGATAACTAGGGTGAGATATCATTTATAAGATGATTGTTAAATATGAAAAAGTGGAAAACAAAACTCTATGTGGTTTTAATTTCCACTTTTTCTTTCTGCGTATTTAAAAGATTTTTCACATATAATAAACTTTAGATTAGTTTAGTGTTTTTTTAGTTATTTTATGACTTAGTTTTTCTTTTTTGTTTTAATTATACCTAGAAAAGAAATTATTAGTACGAAAGGACTAGTTCTAATAAATAGCCACTCTATACTATGAAAAGCCACACCCATAACTGCTATGTCCGGACTATTGTAATTCCACTCTAAATATGGACTGTTTAAAACGGATAGTAGATAAATTGATAAGAGAACCAATAAACTGATACTTATAAAAAGAAAATGTAGTATTTTTCTCCTATTCTCTTTTCTTTGGGCAAGCTGTAGATTGATGATTTCCAGTTTATTGGCTAAAGATTGTATCGTATCTGCTTCCTTTTCAGAAATCGTTTCACCTAATAGAGAGGAAACAGGTACATCAAAAATATTTGATAAGCTGATCAACATATCGGCATCGGGTACGGATAGACCATTTTCCCATTTCGAAAGCGTTTGTCGCACAACATTAAGTTCTACCGCCAGTTCTTGTTGAGAAAGTCCTTTTGACTTACGTAGTTTTTTTATATTTTCACTGAGCATAAACTCTTGCCTCCTTGTTGCCTATATTATAGAAATATAAGCTTACTCTAGGCAAGCAACGCAAGTTAACATTATGCTCAAATATCATGGAACGAATCTATCTATTCCATACAGGCATTGATTTTTGTTTTCTTGCGAAGGATCACAAGCAGAATAAAGGCGGTTACTGCTGTCAATGCTTCACCGGCAGAGTGACAGATCCAGACCATCTCGCTGCCAAAAAGCAGTGGTAAGATCAGAATTAAAAGAGGTGGATAGAGAATACTTCTTGCCAAAGATATCGCCAGTGCTTTTCCTGTACATTCATTTGCTTGCCAATATGCGATCATCAAAATATTAAATCCGGCAAGGAAGAATCCGGAAAAATAAGGAAGACTTTTACTTCCCATAAAGTTGATCAGTTCTATATCGCCTGGATTGAATATCGCAAAAAAGCCACGGGAGAAAAAGATGATCACGATGTAACATAAGATCCCGATCGTGAATTCCATGATAAAAGAAGGAAAGCCAAGTATATAGATAGAGTGCAGGTTTTGCCATTTTATCTTCAATTTTGTCAAATATAAATCTCCTCGTTTCCATACAAAATGAGGTAGCATGATCAAAACACTGAAAATAGGGCCAAGAGCGGTTGCCGATGCGGCTCCGGCAATTCCCATATTCATCGGATAAATAAATACGTAATCCAATACGATATTAGATACCAAACCAAACATCAGGGCAAACATCGCAAGCTTTGGACGATTATCGTTACGCACCAGTCCGCTTAACAGAAAGCTGAAAAGTAAGAACGGTGAAAATGTGATGATATACCACATGTAACGAATTGACTCATCATGAATGGCGGGTGTTGACCCCAATAGTTGAGCTAAAGGATGAAGCCATAGATTTCCCAAGATGCTGATTGCCAATCCCATGACAGCTGTACATAAAACGGAAAGGCTGAAAATGTTTCGAACTTTTGTTTTGTCACCTTGTCCTAAATGCATAGAAATCATAACGCCGGCTCCGGTTGCTACTGCCATAGATAGCGCAATGAGTATTTCGACAAGGGGTACAGAGACTGCCGCTGCAGCCATCGCGTTACGACCAAGACGATTACCGATAAATATCCCGTCTACGATCATATAGACGGAATTAAACAGTAGCCCAATCATCTGTGGCACTGCATATTTCAAAAATAAAGTATGTGATTTTCCCTGATACATCGTATTTATCCTCCTATAAAAAATGGCCTGCGTCATGTGTTACGCAGGCCTGTTACACAATAAAATGAAACCCCGGCAGGTTTATCTTATTTCTTAACTTGTTTATTTTTTATCAGTTCGATAGCTTCTTTACCGGACATATGATCGATCGTCATTTCCAACATACAAAGAGGCTTCCAATCGCGTTCAATGGCTTGTTCACGATGGATTTTTTGATCATCTGGGGCATATTTCAATGCCAGCTTTTCAATCGCAAGCCTTTTCTTTGCCTCATCCTCTATGATATGGATCCTTCCGAATACAATCACGCTTCTAAAGTAGCTTGTATATTCTTCGGGCATGATTTGATCCTGGTCGATCACGCAAAAGGAAGCTCTTTCATTTCTTTGTATCGCATCCAATTTGTGACCACTTTTAGCACAGTGAAAGTATATTTTTTCACCATCATAGACATAACTAATCGGAACGGCATAAGGATAGTCATCATCGCCTGATAATGCCAATACCCCAGATGTTCCTCTATCCAGTACCGCATGAATTTCTTCCGGCAATAACACCTGCCTTTTTCTTCGCATTTCTCGAAACATAATAACTCCTTTCCTTAAAAATAAATGCCTTATTGATTCACTCCTTCAAAGACCTAACGGAATGAATAATAAGGCATTACCTGGTGGTAAAATATTTTTAATTGCCGTAATCCTAGCATAGAACGATTTGAAAATCAAGGCATATCCTTTAAGGAAAAAGTCCGATTTTGTATTTTGAGGAAAATACGCTATAATGTGTAAGATATAGGTGAATGTATGACAAGTTTATATAAATCTATGGTGTATCAAAAATATAGAGGTATCCTGATCTCTTTATATGATATTACCGTTGTTTTTTTCAGTTATGTATTTGCGTTCTTTTTTGATAATGATTTCTTTTTGAATGGCGGTATGCTTCATATTACCCGCGCCATTATTTTGGGAATGTGTTTTGTGCTGCTGCTGCATGCGATCATGGGAATCATTTTTCAGACTCATAAAAGCTTATGGACGTTTACCGGTCCCAGTGAAGTGATTCGAGCTGCCTTGAAGTCGATCAGTTGTCTGGTGATCATGTTGATCTTTTCGTATTCAGCCGGTTTATTTCTACATACGCAGATCTTAGTTATGGCGGAAACGATTTCTTTCTTTATCTGTCTAGGCTCTCGTTTAGTGTATCGATCTTTTCGAAGATATGCCTTGGATATGGAACGAAATGAAAACGCCCTGATCGTAGGTGCCGGAAATGCCGGTTATCTGATGTTGAGCGAGATTTATCGAGGCTCCAGCTATCCTTATAATGTTATCGGCTTTTTAGATGATATGAAGGAAAAGGGAACTATCGTTAATGGAAAAAAAGTATTGGGAACGGTTGATGATGTCAAAGAAGTCTGTGCCAAATACGATGTCAAACACGTGTTCATTGCGATTTCGAAAGCCACTCGTCAACAAAAACAGAGAATTATCGATCTATGTGCATCTTCCGGAGCAAATACGAAGATCATGCGCTTTACAACTGAAAGTGATTTGAATTCGCCGGTGCATGTCGAAGATATTCAGATCGAAGACTTGTTGGAAAGACCAAGCATCAATTTAGAAAATGAACAGATTGGATCATACCTGTGTGATAAAGTCATCTGTGTGACCGGAGCCGGTGGTTCTATCGGTTCGGAGCTGGTTCGTCAGATCTTGAAGTTTGATCCGAAGACTCTGGTTTTACTGGATATCAACGAAAATACACTGTACATGTTGAAACAGGAAATCTTACGTGGGATTCGTCAGGGAAAATATAGAGCCGATGTGCAGCTGGAAACTTTGATCGTTTCCATTCGGGAACGCGATGAAATCTTTAAAATATTAAAGAAATATCAGCCGGATGTTGTGTATCATGCGGCTGCTCATAAGCATGTGCCTTTGATGGAAGATCGACCAACCGAAGCCATTTGCAACAATGTATTTGGTACAAAAAATGTGATTGATGCCTGTATTGCCAATAATGTACAGCGCTTCATCATGATTTCTACCGATAAAGCGGTCAATCCCACGAATGTCATGGGTGCTACCAAACGTATGACAGAGCTAATCTTGCAATCACGAGAAACTGATAAGCCGATCAAAATGGCGGCCGTTCGTTTTGGAAATGTATTAGGCTCCAATGGTTCGGTCATCCCAATCTTTAAAGAACAGATCAAGCAGGGTGGACCGGTGACCATTACGGATAAAAATATACAGCGCTACTTTATGACGATACCGGAGGCAGCCCAGCTTGTTTTACAGGCAGGCTACTATGCCAATCACAGAGAAATCTTTGTATTGGATATGGGCAAACCGGTAAAGATCCTTGATCTTGCCGAAAAGATGATCTCTTTATCGGGTTCGGTTCCCTACAAAGATATTGAAATCAAGGAAATCGGTTTGCGACCGGGTGAAAAGATGTTTGAGGAGCTGGCCCTGGAAATTGAAAAATGTCATCGTACTCAGAATAAGCTGATCTTTGTGCATGAGCCTATCGATATTTCTCAGGAAGAAGTGGATCAGAAGATCACGACGTTATACGATATCATCATGAAGACCGATGATGTCGCAAAGATCAAGTCTGTATTGATGGAGGCCATTAAAGATCGAATGAATTAGATGGATATTGTCCATCTTTTTTTGTTGCCGCTCATTCCAAAGCGATTTATGGTACAATATCTCTTAGAGAAAAAATACAGGAGTTGAGCGTATGTATTCTAAATATGGGAAGCGGTTGATTGATTTTTTGATTAGTTTGCTCGGTTTTATCGTCTTATCACCACTTTTTTTGATCCTTTGTCTGTTGATCAAGATCACCTCCAAAGGACCGATTTTCTTTAAACAGAAACGAGTGGGTATTCATAAAACATATTTTGATATTTTAAAGTTTCGCACAATGAAGATCGATACACCAAAAGATGTACCGACGCATTTATTATCCGATCCGGATCAGTATATTACCAGTGTCGGTCGTTTCCTGCGAAAAACTTCGTTAGATGAACTTCCGCAGCTGATCAATATCATTAAAGGCGATATGTCAATCGTAGGGCCGCGCCCGGCTTTATGGAATCAGTATGATTTGATCGAACAACGCGATCTTTATCAGGCCAATGATGTGATGCCGGGACTGACCGGATGGGCACAGATCAACGGTCGGGATGAACTGGAGATTTCAGTTAAGGCCAAGCTGGATGGAGAATATGTACAAAGAATGAGTTTTTTGTTTGACTGTAAATGTTTTTTATTGACGATTACATCTGTCTTGAAACATGAAGGTGTTGTGGAAGGTGGAACCGGAAGCATGCATGAAGGAGATTCCCAATGAAAAAGGTACTGATTACCGGAAAAAACAGCTATCTTGGTTCTTTTGTGAAACAGGAATTAAATCGATATCCACAAAAATATCAGGTGCAGGAGCTGGATATGATGGATCCCAACTGGCAAAGCTTTGATTTTTCAGGATTTGATGTTGTCTATCATGTGGCTGGTCTGGCTCATTCCACACCCGATGAAAGTCAAAGAGATTTCTATTATCAGGTGAATACAGAACTGGCCTATCAAACGGCTTGTAAGGCAGCTAAAGAAGGTGTTTCACAATTCATCTTTATGAGTTCGATCATCGTTTATGGCAGCGGTAAGGTTGGGCAAAAACGCGTGATTACTAAAGACACGCCATTAGAACCGGATAACTTTTATGGCGATTCTAAAAAACAGGCGGAAAAAAAGATCTTATCCATTCCCGGCTCCATGAAGATCGTCATACTAAGACCACCGATGATCTACGGGCCACAATCAAAAGGAAATTATCCTTTATTGGCAAAGTTTGCCGGTAAAACACCGGTGTTTCCGACAATCAAAAATGAAAGAAGCATGTTGTTTATAGGAAATCTCGCATTGTTTGTCAAACGCTGTATCGATAAGGAACTGGAAGGCATTTATCTTCCTCAAAATGAGCACTATGTTTCGACTTGTGATCTTGTAAAAAAGATTGCACAATATCATGATCATAAAATTTTATTTATCTCATTGTTCAATCCTTTTGTGCGATTGTTTCACTCTGTCAGTGCTGTGAATAAAGTGTTTGGAAACTTGATTATCGATCCTTCACTTTCGGCATTTTCCTTAGATTACCAACGCTATTCATTTGATCAAAGCATACAGCTTACAGAAAAAGGAGAGACGGCTCTATGAAGGTAGGAATTGTCTGTGCCTTTGATACATATTTTGATCGAGTAGCACTGTTAAAGGAGTTTTATCAAAAAAGAGCCCAGGTAAAAGTCATCGCTTCAGATTTTTCTCATCGAAAAAAAGAAAAAAACAGAGAATCTTCTTTGGTTGATGAATGGATCGATACCAAACCGTATCATAAAAACTTATCTGTAGCACGCTTAACATCGCATTATGATTTTTCTAAAAAAGCAGAAAAACTTTTGGAGGCAGAAACATGGGATGTTCTACATGTATTCGTGCCTTGTAATTCACTGGTGAAATTTATGGCTTTGATCAAACATAAACAACCAAAGACAAAACTAATCTTTGATTTGATTGATCTATGGCCGGAAACTATGCCAATTTCTAAGTTCAAGAATGTTTTTCCATTTACACTTTGGAAACAGATTCGCGATAAAGATTTAGATCAGGCTGATCTTATTTTTACGGAGTGTAAGCTATACCAGCAAGTTTTACAGAAAGAAGACAATGAGAAATATAAGGTCTTATATTGGGCCAGACAGGAAAAGCCATTAGAGAGCCATCTTCAAATCAAGGATACAGAGCTTAGCTTTTGTTATTTGGGATCGATGAATCATATTATCGATATTGATTTCATCGAAAAATTTTTAAGCGCCTGTCAACAATATCGGCCGGTTACTTTACATTTGATTGGTGATGGGGAATCCAAAGAGCAGCTTATTCAAAATGTAAAGCGAAAAGGTGTTCAGGTTATCGATCATCAAAAAGTATATGATCAAAAGAAGAAACAAGAGATTTTTGATCAATGCAATTACGCATTGAATGTCATGAAAGAAAGTGTGGTTGTCGGATTGACGATGAAGTCACTGGATTATATGTGCGGTCAGATTCCGTTGATCAATACGATTGGCGGCGATACCAGAGAGTTTTGCGAAACCTGTAACATCGGGTTTCATGTTCCCTTTGATCAAATTGAGCTTTATGCGCAAAAGGTATGCACACAAACGCTACAGGAACAGTATGAACAAAGAAAACAGATCAAACACTTATACGAAACAGTTTTCACAAAGGACTCCTTTTTCAAGACGATGCAGGATGCATGGGAGAAGCTGATATGAGAATCGAATATGGTATTTTGGTGATCTATAATCACTCCATTGAAAAATCATCTTCGTATGCGACATTTAAAGATCAACTTTCTGTCATTGTAGCCGATAACAGTACGAATGAAGAGATTCGTAAAAGAAATCAAAAGCAGGTTGAAAAAGACGGAAATGTATATTTGGATATGAAGGGAAATCAAGGATTAAGCAAAGCTTATAATCAGGCGATTTCACTTCTTCAAGAAAAAGAACAGAAGCCTTGTTTTGTAATGATTATGGATGATGATACGCTCTTTGAAAACGATTTTCTAAATAAAGCTACACAGGAAATGCTATCTGTACAAGCAGATGTATATGTACCGGTCGTAAAGGCCAAAGAACAAATTCTTTCGCCCTGCACGATTCATAGAGGAAGAGTCAAAGCGATTCATGATCTTTCATCCATCACCCGAGAAAATATAACCGCCATCAATAGTGGCATGATCGTATCTTTAAACGTATATCAAAAGATTCGATACAATGAAAACTTGTTTTTAGAGTATATCGATCATGATTTTATCAGGCAGCTAAAAAAACATCAGTATTCGATCCACATTTTAAATCAACAGATTCAACAGAATTTTTCGGTATTTGAAAATGATAAAACTTCGGCAAAAACTCGATTTTCTATCTTAAAAAAAGATTTACATGTTTTTTATGGAAAGAATCTGTCGCAGCGTTTCTTATATAGAAGCATATTATGGAAACGAAAGCTTCGTGCTGTGATCCAATATAAAGATTTGTCAATAGTTTGGAAGTGGTAAAGGAAATGAAAAGAAAAAGTGTTTCGGTTGCAATGGCGGCTTATAATGGCCAACAATACATTCAACAACAAATGGAATCGATATTAAAACAGTTGCATATGGATGATGAATTGTTAGTTTCTTTAGACTTTTCAACCGACAATACTGAGTATATCGTACAGAAGATGGCCAAAAAGGATGATCGTATTCAAATCGTGCATGGACCCAGTCTTGGCGTATTAAAAAACTTTGAAAATGCGATCAATCTTGCCAAAAACGAGATTCTGTTTTTATCCGATCAGGATGATGTCTGGTTAGATGGAAAAGTCGAACGCATCTTAAAAGAGTTTGAGGATGAGCAAGTACAGGTTGTCATTCATGATGCAGCTGTGACCGATGAGAACCTGCACATACAGATTCCTTCTATTTTCAAAGAGAGAAATGTGAAATTAGGTGTCAAAGAAAATATTCTCAAAAACGGCTATCGTGGTTGTTGTATGGCCTTTCGCCAAAGTTTAAAGGATGATATCTTGCCCTTTCCTAAAGCCATTCCCATGCACGATCAATGGATCGGTTTAGTGGGCGAACTGACCGGAAAAAATGTTTTGGTGCCGGATGTTTATTTGTTGTATCGAAGACACAGTAAAAATGAAACCGATTTAAAACATGCCGGTATCCTGCAGATGCTTCGCTGGCGAAAAGACATTTATACAGAAATTGAAAAGTTTAAAAAGAAAAAAGGATTAAAATCTTCCTAGGAAAGCGTGTTGCTTGTAAGACAGGCTTTCTTTTTTTATAATCGCTTTTAAATAAAGGAGATTCGAAAATGAGAGCTTTATTGATGATTGATGCACAAAATGGTTTTTTGGATCCGAAGCAACCGATTCGAAACAATAAAGATGCTGAGAAAAATATGTTGAGATTAATGGAACATTTTCGTAAAAAAGGAAATCCTGTGATTCATATTCAACACTTGGGAACGGCAGAAGATTCTTTTTTCCTATCTGAGAAAAATCGTGCATTTCAAAAAGGCTTTGGCCCGCAAGGAGATGAAAAGGTTATTCAGAAGTTTGTCAACAGTGCTTTTATTGGAACCGACTTGGAGGAATATCTGCATAAACAAGATATTCAGGAGTTGGTTATTGCCGGCCTGACCTTACCACATTGTGTTTCTACTACAACACGTATGGCAGCCAATTTAGGCTTTGATGTGACATTGATTGAAGATGCTACTGCAACCTATGCACTCTTTGATCAAAATGGAAATTGGCTCGATCCTCAAAAGATTCATCTTTATAATCTGGCGGCATTGAACCATGAATTCGCAACTGTCATGACCACTCAAGAATTTTTAGACATGTAAATCAACATAAGGGCAATAGAAATGGATTCTATTGTCTTTTTTTAAATATTTAAAAAGATGGAAAATGGAAATATATTAAAATCGAAAACAAATCAGAAAATAAAACAGCAGATAACTCTAAAATATTAAAAGCTTATAAAGATGAAGTTAATAAGTTTGCTCGAAAAATAGAAACAGACGAGATAAGTGTTGCAGAGTATTCTCTTTATGATATTGATCACGATGGGATAATAGAACTAATAATTAAAAGTGTAACATGTGAAGCTGATTACACTTATTCAATCTATACTTATGCGAATAAGTTATTTTATATAGGGGATATATCGGCTTCACATGCATATTTAGCAATTGATCCAGATGGAATTGGCATCTATAGAAGTACTGCGCATATGGGATTTCAAAATGTGGATCGAATAACACTTAAAGGTATTAAATTACACGAAGAAAGTGTAATGGAGCCTACAGAATTTCCTCAAGGGCAAAAATATATCGATTATGAACCTATACCTTACTATAACTATGATGATGATACTGGATTTGAAATAGACAACTAAATCATATTAATTTTATGTGTAAAATATGTATAATTATGTTATAAGATTGTTATAGATTCATGAAATATTTAAGAGGAGAAAGTATATGGAAAGTTTAAGAAAGTATTTAACAAACAAGAATTTGTATATTGCGAATATCGTAAGTGGTGGTTTGATGATATTGATGGCACTGATCTGTTATTCTGGCGTGGGAAATTTATCCAACAGTGGATCTTCATGGTCGGATTATGCATCAGCCTTATCGAATTCTTTAAGTGGTTTGAGCTTTGCCTGCATATTGTATTACATTGATTTACTGCTGGTGATTTTATTAGTCATTGGCTGGGGATTAAAGATTTTCTATTTCAAAGAGAAAAAGGAAATGACTGTGATTCCTTTTGTGATTAGTGTGGTAGCTTTATTGTTTGAGATCTATGGGGTTTCTACGGTCAGTGCTCTTTCCAGTGTCGCAAGAATGGATTTTGGTGGTATGTTATCTTCTGCCTATAATCTTCAAAACATTGAGTCCATGAAAATTCCGTTTATTATTTTATTTCTTGCGCATATCTCGTATTTGATTGTTGCCATCCTCTTTATGCGTATGGATAAAAAAGGGGAAAGTGTGAATAGTACAAAATTTGAAAAGGGAACGGAAAATTTAATTAAGAAGCTGCAGACATTTGCCAGAGATCCAAAGGGTAAGAAAACATTGATTGGTATTGTATCTGTGTGTGCCGTTGTTTTAGTTGGATGTGTAGGCTTTGGTTTATACAACATGTTTAAAAAGACACCTCTTGATCTTGTTTCCGATGTCCAGGTAACTTTCTCCGGCTATGATGGCGAGGGAAGTGCAACGATAGAAGGGACTGCGGATTATGATCATACTAATGCGGATATTACTTCATTTATTTATGGTGTAACTTATGAAGTTGAAAATAATGGCGAATTATCAAATGGGGATGAAGTTACAATTACAGCCAATTATTCTAAGGAAACGGCCAATAGTTTAAAGTTGGATGTTACTAAAGCCTCGAAGACGATCGAAGTAAAAGGCTTAGAAGAGGTGTATCGCACATGGGATGATCTTTCTAAAGAAGATCAAAAAACGGTGTTAGACAGAACCTATGATAAAGTAATGAAAAAGGCAAAGGATACAACGTATCAATACTTTGGAAAAGAAACAATTACCGTAAATTCATTGAATCAAATCGCAGCTTACTATACATATGCAAAGGGAAGTGGAGAAGGCTCTTTGAAGCTGATTTATAAAGCAGATATTACTTCAACATATGATGGTGATACGGTTAATCATGTAGAGTATTATATGGCTACTGCATCGGGCTTAAAACCGACAAAAGATGGAATTGGAAAGATCAGCGTGGATGTATCTTATTTGTATTCACAGGATGATAGTGAGCAGGAAGCCATCGAGGATGCCGAAGACTATCGTGTAGATGCAGAAGATAAGATCGATATTGAGAAATAAAAAACTTGAAAAATCTTAATGAAATCTTTATACTGCATTTCGTGGAAAGTAAATAGGAGATGTGTATGGAGAATATTCTTGGAATTGAAAAGCCGTCAAAGCTGTTAAGAAGTTTTGCGATTCCCAGCATCATTTCAATGCTGGTAAGCTCACTATATAATATTGTCGATCAGATTTTTATCGGTCAGGGTGTTGGTTATTTAGGGAATGCGGCCACCAATGTTGCGTTCCCTTTAACTACGATTACACTGGCTATCTCGTTGTTGATCGGAATCGGATCGGCTTCTCGTTTTTCTTTATATCTGGGTGCTAAAGAAAATGATAAGGCAAGACACGTGATTGGAAACGGAATCATGGCTATGTTGATCAGCAGTGTGATCTATGTGGTCCTTATGTTCTTGTTTCTGACACCTTTAATGCGGGCCTTTGGGGCTACCGATCGTATTTTGCCGTATGCGCTGCAATATACTTCGATCACGACATTAGGAGCACCGTTTTTGATCGGTACTAATGTTCTCAGTAATATGATTCGTGCCGATGGCAGTCCAAAATACTCTATGGCTTGTATGTTGGTTGGTGCTGCCATGAATACGATTCTGGATCCGATCTTTATCTTTATTTTCAGTATGGGTGTGGCCGGGGCTGCCTGGGCGACTGTGATCGGTCAGGTTGGTTCGTTTGTGGTTGGTGCGATTTACTTAAAAAACTTTAAACATGTTCAACTGGAACGAAAAGACTTCCGTTTTTCTCTTCATCAAACATTGGAAACGGCGGCTATCGGTATCAGTGCATCGATCAATCAGTGTGCCATTCTTGTCGTGCAGATCGTTTTAAACAATTCACTGGTATATTATGGTCAGTTTTCCGTCTATGGACAGGATATTCCGTTGGCGGCGTGTGGAATCGTGATGAAGGTCAATTCGATCTTGATGGCCGTAATTATTGGTATTTCACAAGGGACACAGCCCATCGTTGGTTTTAACTATGGTGCTAAATCGTATGAAAGGGTACGTCAAACCTTGCGGCTATCTTTAAGCTATGGTTTGGCTGTTTCGATCATTGGCTGGGCTTGTTTTCAGTTATTTACGGCACCGATCCTTTCCTTGTTTGGAACTGGCGATCCATTATATTTTGAATTTGCCATACATTTTATGAAGATCTTTTTATCCCTGACTTGTGTAATCAGTATTCAAATTATTTCCTCAGGTTATTTTTCAGCGGTTGGTAAACCGTTAAAAGGTATGGTGCTTTCTTTGACAAGACAGGTATTGTTCTTTATACCGCTGGTCTTGATCCTACCTCATTTTTTAGGCTTAGATGGAATCATGTACAGTGCGCCAGTTGCGGATGGCGTAGCCTTTGTCGTTTCCCTGATTTTTGTCTTACGGGAATGGAAGCATTTAAAACGTCTGGAAATAGAAGGATAAAGCAGCGAAACACAAAACGGTTTACATATTGTTTTGATAGGCTTATAATGATGTTGTGAAAATAAATAGGCAACCATTCGACCTATTGTTTGACTCGTATAATGGAAATTATACGAGTTTTTTCTTTGGGAAATACCCAATTTTTTTAGGGAGTGTGGTATCATAAAGATATGAAAAAGATGGATCAAGTTAAGGGCAAGCTGATTGTTTCCTGTCAGGCTTTGCCGGAAGAACCGCTGCATTCTTCCTTTATTATGGGCCGTATGGCCGTCGCAGCAAAACAGGGTGGCGCCAAAGGAATTCGTGCCAATAGTGTGAGTGATATCATTGAAATCAAAAAACAGGTAGATTTACCGGTCATTGGTATCATTAAGCGCAACTATGGCGATAATCCGGTTTACATCACACCGACAATGAAGGAGATTGATGAGTTAATGGAAGCCGGTCCGGAAGTAATCGCTTTAGATGCGACTTGTCATGTACGTCCGGATGGAAAGACATTGGATGAATTCTATAAAGATATTCGTGCTAAATATCCGGAACAGCTTTTGATGGCGGATTGTTCAACCTTGGATGAAATGTTGCATGCCGCTGAATTAGGATTTGATTTTGTCGGTACTACTTTGGTAGGATATACCGAAGAATCAAAGGGATTGCATATTGAATCCAATGATTTTGAAATCATCCGTGAACTGGTTTCTAAGATCGATCGTCCTATCATTGCCGAAGGAAATATCGATACACCGGAAAAGGCAAGACGTGTTTTGGAGATTGGTTCTTACAGTGTAGTTGTGGGTTCCATCATTACGCGTCCTCAGGTCATTACAAAAAGATTTGTAGATGCGATTCAATAAAAGACCTTTTAGAGGTCTTTTTTGTTATAATGGGGATATTGGAGGTGCAGTATGTTAACCAAAGAACAATGTGAAGTGATTCTTTCGCGTTGTATGCAAAGTGAAGCAGATTTTGCGGAGCTTTTTGAAGAAGATACGACCAGTGAAGGAATCTCAATGTTAAATGGTGATGTCGAAGAGATGAACCGTGTGGTTCGTGCGGGCATTGGAATTCGTCTGTATAAAGGTGTACAGTCCGTTTATGGATATACAAATGAGTTGGATCAGAATACGATTTTTGCGCTGGTGGATGATTTAAAGAGCGCTTTGGGTACAAGTGATAAGAAAGTAACGATCCGTCTAACGGAATCGGTGATTGAAAATCATCATCCGATCGTCAAAAATCCGATCGAAGCCTCTTTAGAGGAAAAGGTAGCGCTGTTGAAAAGAGCGTATAAAGCAGCTAAAGAAGCAGATGATCGCATTGTAAAAGTGACCGGTTCTTTAAGCAGTGTGCGCCAGAAGGTACAAATTTCCACCAGTGAAGGAAAATTTGTCAAGGATACACGAACTCGTGTGCGTATGCCCATCACAGCTTTTGCGCAGGATGCTTCTTCTATGCAGTCCGGAAGCGACAGTCCGGGAGCCAGTCAGGGATTGGAATTCTTTGATCAGACCACACCGGAATCGATTGGAAAAGAGGCCGCACGCACAGCATTGGTTTTATTAGAGGCAAAGGACTGTCCGTCAGGAAAAATGCCGGTAGTCATCGATAATGGCTTTGGTGGAGTTATTTTCCATGAAGCCTGTGGTCATTCTTTGGAGGCCACATCGGTTGCGAAAAACCAGAGTGTCTTTACCGGAAAGTTGAATGAAAAGATTGCCAGTGATTGTGTAACGGCTATTGATGATGGTACGATTCCGGGTGCCTGGGGCAGTGAAAATATCGATGATGAAGGAAATCCTCAGATTAAACGTGTCTTAATCAAGGATGGTGTTCTTCAAAGCTACATGATTGATCGCTTAAATGCCAGACGCATGCATATGGAAAGTACCGGTTCCGGTCGTCGTCAGTCGTATAAATTTGAGCCGACATCTCGTATGTCGAATACGTATATTGCGCCGGGAAAGGATTCTTTTGAAGATCTGTTTACCGGTATTCAAAAAGGATTGTATGCCAAAAAGATGGGTGGCGGCAGTGTCAATCCACAAACCGGGGAGTTTAACTTTGTGGTCAACGAAGGCTATATGATCGAAAACGGAAAGATCACGTATCCGGTAAAGGGCGCATCCTTAATTGGAAACGGAAAAGATATTTTGATGAACATCGATAAAGTCAGCAACAATCTGGAAAGAGCACAGGGGATGTGTGGTTCGGCTTCCGGTAGTATTCCGGTCGATGTCGGACAGCCGGCTATTCGTGTTTCCAGTATTACAGTAGGAGGTACGGCAAATGAATAAGCAAAAATGGATCGATCGTGCCTTGGAATTGGGCCTGGAAAGCTTTGAAATCTATCAGTCTTTGACTTCGGAGCGCTCTGTCACATGGTATGAAGGCAAGCTGGATACATTTACCACAAGTAAGGTGTTGGGAACTTCCATTCGTGGAGTCTATCAAAAGAAAATGGCAAATATGGCCTTTGAAAAGATTGAAGATGATCAGATGGATGCTGTATTACAGGCTTTGATTGAACAGGCAAAAACGATTTCATCCAAGGAAGAAGACAAGATACGCACACCGCAACCTTTTGAAAGTGTACATAAACCTACAAAGTGGGTCGTTCCGGATGTTGAACAGGTCAAAGAAGTACTAAAACAACTGGAAAGTAAATTGAAAGCTTATGATCCACGCATTCTGCAGGTCAATGAACTGGGATATCAGGAAGCTTCCGGAAAGCGTATGATTACTAATTCGCTGGGATTGGATGTGGAAGATGAAGAGCGTATGCAGATTATCATGGCCTATGTCGTAGCCGGCGAAAATAACGATGTGCAGGTCAACTATGAAGTGGAAGTTGTCGAAGATCTATCGACACTGGATCTGGATGTGTTTGTGAAAAAAGTTTGTGATAAAGCCATCGAAAAGTTGAATGCAGCTTCAATGCCAAGTCAGACCTTACCGGTGATTTTTGAAACTGAAGCGATGACTTCGTTGTTTTCGGCTTTTACCGGTTTATGGAATGGGGAACTTTTGTATAAAGGAATCTCTTGTTTAAAGGATAAATGGAATGAAAAGATCTTTTCTGAGAAAATCACGATTGAAGATGATCCACGTAATGTCGAAGCTTTGACCATTGCCAATTTTGATGATGAAGGCTGCCCAACCAGAAAGAAAGTCTTAGTCAAAGACGGTGTATTTGTACAGGCTTTACATTCGACAAAATCGGCAAGCTGTATGCAGACGGAAAGTACCGGAAATGGTTTTAAATCCGGCTATGCCTCAACGATAGGGGTATCACCGATGAACTGTTGTATCGTACCGGGAGAAAAATCGTTGCAACAGCTGGAAGAAACGATGAAGGATGGCCTGGTCATTACCGATCTGCAGGGATTACATGCGGGAATTGACTTTGTGACGACCAACTTTTCTTTGCAGGCATCGGGCTATCTTGTCAAAGATGGAAAAAGAGATCGCAGCGTAACCTTGATCACGGTTGCTGGTAATTTCATGGATCTGATGAAAAAAGTAGAAGAAGTGGGCAGCGATCTGGACTGGAGCTATCATCAAATAAAGAGTCCAAGCATTTATTTTAAAGAATGTGCAGTAAGTGGGGAGTAAAATGATGAATTTTGTGAATCGGGAAATGCAGGAAGCATTAAAAAATCTGCGGGAAACGGACACACCGCAGAATCGAAATAAGGCCCTGGAGCTTTTAATCACAACACAGTTGTTTGTACCGGCTACCTGGGATAAGAGTCCACAGCTGGATGACCATGGAAATATGACATTTCCACCGGATACACATTTTAGTATCTTGATCATTCAAACAACGGATAAACAGCGCTTTTTTCCTTTCTTTACTTCCAAAGAAGAAAGTGAAAAATGGGCTGGTTCTAAAAACGGTAAGATGTTGTTGTTGACATTTGACCAGTATATTCCCATCGTGGAAATGGCACAAAAGGATATTGCCGGTATCGTAGTCGATCCTTATGGTATCAACACACCGTTTCAAACACCTTTTTTGTTGGGATTAAAAGAGCATCCTCGTCATACCGGTTTAAAGGAAACACAAATCTTAAAAGGAGAGAAGGTTTCCTTGCGTACACCAAAAAATGTAGATGATCTAAAAGAGATTTTGATCAAATACGGAAAAGAACATGCGAATGTACGTTCGATCTATTTCAAGGAACGAATCGTGGAAGATAAACCGACACACTGGTTTATCATTGTGGATCTAGAAGAGGAAGATCCACGATACTTGCAGGAAATGGCGCATTATTGTGCTCGCTGCAGCCATGGAAAACAGTTTGAATTTATGTTTGCCAGCATGAAGCTTTCACAGGAAATTATGGAGAAAAACACACCGATTTATTTAAAAACGGATGCTTAGTCATCCGTTTTTAATATACGATCTTCAATAAAGTGAGCAACTCCATCTTCGTTATTGTCATAGTCGGTTTGATACATGGCAACGGCCTTGATCGCATCACTGCCGTTTTTCATCGCAACCGATAGACCTACGCTTTCTAACATCTCGATATCATTTCCGGCATCGCCAAAGGCGGCTATTTCATCCATGCGGATATTCAGAAGATCGGCAAGCTTTTGAACGGCAAAGCCTTTATTGATATGCGAATCGACATATTCAAAACAATCTTTTCCGGAAGGAAAGCCATAAAGCGATGCATCATGAAAATGGCTGGCTCTTTCTAAGATCACAGGCATTAAATCTGGTTCAAATAGAAGAATGAATTTGTTGGTGGTGCGATGATGTAAGAATTCTTTCATATCGACCTGTATCAAGGTTTCTCCAAATAACTTGCTTCGTTGAATCCATTCTGGTGTGATCCTGGAAGTGTAACGAGCCGGTCCATAAAGAACTTGAAACAAAACCGGAAGATCCTCAAAGTGTTTAACGACTTCAATCAGTGCATCACCGGACATCATATAAAAATCTTGTCGATATTTTTCTTTTCGATCATACAGTGTCGATCCATTCATAGCTAAGATAAATTGTATATTCTCGTCTAATCCCCATTCCTCCAATTTATATTCTACGGACTCCGGACATCTTCCGGTTGCCATGCAGAAATGAATTCCTTTTTGACGGGTACGCTCTAATATGTGTTTTGTATAGGCAGAAGTCTGTTTATTGGAATTGAGCAGCGTACCATCCAAATCGGTAATAATTGCTTTTATCGTCATAATAAACCTCCCTTTTCGTTCATCATAACGCAGAAAAAGAAAGGAAGAAATGAAGATTCTGCGAATTGAATTTCCACAATAAAATTTCCCCATTTTGGCCTAATTGTGGAAAAAATAATGCGGAAATCGATATAAAACGCTTTCATACCTAAACAATTTACACAAATTATAAATTTTTGTAAGCTTAGAGCGTAGAAAACGAAAGGAGAGAATCAACATGAAAATCAAGATGGTCGGGCTAGGAAAAATGGGAATGAATTTAGCTTTGAATATGAAAGATCATAATGTAGAAGCTCAAGGCTTTGATGTCAATCCGGATGCCCGCAAAAAAGCAGAAGAAAATGGAATCAAGACATTTGAAACACTGGAGGCGTTGACAAAGGAAGAAGGACAAAACGTGATCTGGGTCATGCTTCCGGCAGGACCAATCACCAATTCCACACTGGCAACACTTGCCGATCTTTGTAAAAAAGGGGATATCGTGATCGATGGAGGAAACTCAGATCATCGTGACAGCTTAAAAACGGCAAAGATCATGGAAGAAAAAGGAATTTACTTCTTTGATATCGGAACATCCGGTGGTGTATATGGTGCACGTCATGGAGCCAGCTTTATGGTCGGCGGTGATCCGGAAGTCTTTGAATCCACATTAAAAGATGTACTGGAATCCATTGCGGCACCAGATGGATGCTTATATACAGGAAAAACAGGAAGTGGACACTATTTAAAAATTGTACATAATGCGATGCTTTATGGCTATATGCAGACTTTGGGAGAAGGCTTTGAACTTCTGGAAAAAAGTGAGTTTAACTATGATTTAGCACATGTTGCCGAATCGTTGGGCAAGACAAGTGTTATTCGTGGATGGCTTTTAGAGTTAGCCGCCAATGCCTTTAGAAAAGATCCAGATCTTGAAAAGATCAAAGGTGTTGTCGGCGCCAGCAAGACAACTGGTTGGACAATCGAATCCGCTTGTGATCTGGGCGTACCGGTTCCGGTCATTTCATTATCATTGATGATGAGACTTCGTTCAAAACAAGATGATTCGTTTGCGGCTAAAGTGGTTGCTTCTTTACGAGATGAAGTAGGAGGACATAAAGCACAAGCCAAATAGTAAGGAGATCAAAATGTGGTTTTATAAAATTGAAAAAGATGTAAAACATAAAAAACTGCATGTCGTTTGGAATACAGGAATGACCTATGCGATACGAATCATTGGTATTACGGGAATTCTTTGTTGTTTGTTGAATCAGGCTGTTATTGCCTGGATCAGTCTGGCCATTCTGGCCGTCTTGTTAGGCTATTATTTGTATCGGTACGGCAGCTTGGTACAGATCCTTCATGCACATGAAAAACTGGAATCCTTGGAATATACGGGAAGTCGTTACTCCTTTAAAGATCCTTTACGTGTATCGGTTCCGTTGCCCGGAAAGATGAGGTAAAGATGAACGATCGCAAACAAAAGATTTTAGAACTTCTGCTTTCTTCAAAGGAACCTCTGACAACAACCCAAATTTCACAAAAGTTAAATGTAACATCCCGAACGATTCGCTCCGATTTAGCACAGATTGAATCGGCTGTATCCACACATGGCTGCAGACTCATGAAAAAACCACATGTTGGTATATGGATCGAAGGGAGCATGGCGGATAAAAACACATTGTTTCTCAGTTTCAATACCGAGCCCTTACCTACAGAATCGTATTCAAAGGAATATCGGGTTGGCAGTATTCTGGCGCAGATCCTTTTAAGCAACAGTCGTGTTTATCCACAATATTTCGCAGAAAGCTTTTATGTGAGTCGTTCCACGATCGATAAAGATCTGCAGGAAGTGAATAAATGGCTGGAAGGCCATCATCTTCAATTATCCCGAAAAGAGAATCAGGGCTTATATGTCGAAGGGGATGAACGAGATATCCGAAATGCGATCTCCAGTCTGGCAGCCCAGCTCAACCGCAAAAAGGTTCCGTTTATGTCGGTTGTACAAAAGTATTCTTCAGAAGATGAACAACAGATTGCAGATTTAGTCAGACGTTGGAGCAAGGAAAACAAGATCAATCTCAGTGAGGTCAACATTAAAAACCTGTCCTTTCACATATTGATCATGTTGATACGTATTCGCCAAAAGAAAAGCTATTTGAACGATCATGAGTTTAATCTGGAGCAGTTTAATAACTGGAAAAATACGGAAGTGACAAGGTTGATCACTTCTTTGGAGGAATTGCTTCACGAAAAAATACCGGAAGATGAAACGTATTATTTACTGATGCATATTACCGGTATGTTGTTGGAGCGAAGTGATTTTATCACCAATCCGATGTTTGATGATCTAAAGGAGCTTGCCAAAAAGATTGCCAATGAATTTATCGGCAATATAGAGAAGATCATTCCGTTGGGATTTGATGAAAGTGAGAACTTCAAACAGTCGCTATTCTATCATCTTTTACCGACGATCTATCGTTTGAAATATGGATTGAACTTATACAATCCTTTATTAAATGAAATCAAGATGAATTATACAAGTTCTTTCTCTATTGCATCGATCATCAACTCCAGCTTTAAGAAATATTTGAATGTAACGGCCGGAGAAGAAGAGATTGCCTTTATCGCCATTCATATATCAGTGGTTGTCGAAAGTAAGAATCGCCAGGTGACGGTTGCCGTAGTTTGTCCATTGGGTGTAGGTGTTTCACAATTATTGCGCATCAAACTGCAGGAAAACTTTCCGGACGTGCACTTTATCAACGTTTCCTTTGAAGACCAGGAACGAATCAACCAGGCCGATCTTGTGATTTATACATCGAATGTCTTTCCAACGAATAAACCAAGTGTAAAGGTCAATCCACTGTTGATGGATGTCGATGTACAACGCATACAAAAGCTGATTCAAAACTTTGAAGCCAGTGGACAAAACAATTTTTCTTACCAAACGATTCTGTATGAACGTTATAAGACAGATAAATATACAATTTTAAAAAATTTATCACAACGTTTGGAAATGTGTGGTTATGTCACTTCTTCTTTCTTAGATGGTGTATTAAAAAGAGAAATGATGGGTTCTACGGAAGTAGGAAATGGCATCGTGCTTACACATGGCTTCCATGAACATGTATTAAAAACGCAGTTTGCGTTTTGTAAATGTAAGGTTCCGATTTTATGGAATAAAGAATATGTCGATTTTATTGTCGTATTAGCCATCGAGAAAAAAGATGCGAAAGATGTCATGAAGATGAGTTGGCTATACAAAATGCTTGTAGATAAAAAAGTAATCGATGAAATATCTAAATGTGAAGATGAGAAGTCAATTTACGAAATATTGACCAGAGAAAGTCACAAATAAAGTGAATCTCTAGAAAGGATATTATGAATTTATTAGAAGTATTAGATGTAGATCTGATTGATCTGGAAATGGATGTTGCCAGTAAGGATGAAGCAATTCGCGCTTTAACCGGCATGCTGGATAAAAAAGGAAATATCAATGATTTAGACGGCTTCATCGATGCGGTCTATGAAAGAGAAAGTATTGGAGAAACCGGTATGGGAAATGCGATTGCGATTCCTCATGGCTTGACCAATTGTGTATCCAAAGCCAGTGTGGCCATTGGTAAGACAAAAGCACCTATTGAATGGGAAAGTTTGGATGATCAACCGGTTCGCTTAGTATTCTTACTGGCTATGCCAAATGATAACTTACAAAATACGCATTTACGTATGTTGGCGCAGTTAGCAGCTGTACTGGCATACAAAGAACATATCGACTCGCTAATGGATTGTAAGACCAAAGAAGAGTTCTTCAATCTTTTTAAATCATATTTTGATGAGCGTGTAAATCAATAAGGAAAGGAGGGAAAGAGAATGAATATCGTAGGTATCACATCTTGTACATGTGGAATTGCTCATACATACATGGCAAGAGAAAAATTGATTGAAACCGGAAAAAAATTAGGATGGAGCGTTAAGATTGAAACACAGGGAAGTGGCGGTATCGAATATCCGTTGACAGAAGACGATGTAAAGAATGCCGATTGTGTCATCCTGGCAACCGATGTTGCGGTTTCCGGAACAGAACGTTTTAAAGGGAAACCCGTTGTAAAAGTGCCGGTATCCGTTGCCATTAAATCACCGGAACACCTATTAAAACAAATTGAACAAAAATTAAAAAAATAATCATTAAGGAGAGAAATTATGTACGCAGATGTTTTTAAGCACTTTAAACAGCACTGTATGACAGGTATCTCTTATATGATTCCAGTTATTGTCATCGGTGGATTTTGTACCGCAATTGCTCGTTTGTTCGGAGATGTAGAAACGGCGGGGACGATTGGTTACGCATTTATACAAGCGGGAAATGCAGCTTTTGCGTTAATGATGGGTGTATTGTGTGCGGGAATCGCATATTCCATTTGTGGTAAACCGGGAATTGCTCCAGGCATTGTTGCCGGTTATTTATCCAATCAAGTTAAAGCTAGTTTTTTAGGAGCGTTGGTTTGCGGATTCTTAATTGGTTTAATGATTTTATGGATGCAGAATGTATTCCCTAAATCGAAAGCACTAAAATCCATGTATCCGATCGTTATCTATCCGGTACTGTCCGGAATCGTTGCGACCGTGGTCATTATGTTCTTGGTTGGCCCACCATTGGCTGCATTAACTGCTTATTTAGTCGATGTATTTATGGGAATGAGCGGAATGTCTAAATTCGGCTTAGGATTTATCTTAGGTTGTATGACCGGATTCGATATGGGTGGACCGGTTAATAAAATCTGCTTCTCTATCGTTACTGCTTTTGCGGCTTCCGGTGTATATGGCCCGGCTGCCGGTAAGAACGCGGCTGCCATGGCTCCGCCTTTAGGAATGGCTATTTCCGCATTGATTCTTACACCAAAAAAATATACAGCACAAGAAAGAGAAGATGCCAAAGTTGCGATTGCCATGTCTTTATGTCAGGTAACTGAAGGGGCGTTGCCATTTGCCTTTAACGATCCAAAACGTGTAGTTCCTGCCGTTACGATCGGTTCTGGTGTAGCACATGGTCTGATCCTGACTTGGGGCGTTACTGTACCAGTTTTACATGGTGGTATCTTTGCGATTCCTTTGACAAGTAATCCATTGCTTTGGATTGCCGCTTATCTGATCGGTGCGATGGTTACGGCAGTGATCGTATCTGTATTAAAGCCAAAACATCCGAAAACAGATGAAGATATCGTTGAAGAGGAAGAATTGTCCGAAGATATTGAAATTGAAATTGGTTAATACAAAGAGCCCTATGAGGGCTCTTTATTTATAAGGAGAAAACAAAATGAAGATCGAGAAAAAACACTTAGACGATATCAAGCGCTGCTACTGCGCCAGCTATATCTGTATGAACGGTGAAAACCATATCCTTCTGGCCAGCGAGGATCCCGATATCGCCTGCAACATGTACAGCGGAAAAGACTTTGAGACAAAGGAAACGGTATGGACCCATCCCGGTGGCTGCATGTCCATCATCCCCATCCCCAACAAAGAGAAGGAATTCCTGGCCGTTCAGGAGTTCTATCTGAAGGTGTCCCCGTCTTTAGCCAAGATCGTATGGGGAAAGTACGATGACGAAAAGGGTTGGCAGATCAAAGACGTCCTGTCTTTACCGTATATCCACCGCTTCGATATCTATGAGGTCGATGGCGCCAACTACTTTATCGGGGCCACCATCGCCACCTCCAAGAAGGAAAAGAACGACTGGTCCGTACCGGGACGCATCTATATCGGAAAGCTGCCCGATGATCCATCCCAGGGTATCGAACTAAAGATCCTGAAAGACGGTCTGTTTCGAAACCACGGCTACTGGCACGGAAAGGAAAACGGAAAGGATGTCGGCTACTTCGGCAGTGATCAGGGCATCCTGAAAGTGACACCGCCGGAAAGGGAAAATGGAGAATGGAAGACCGAGTTCATCCTGGAGGGACAGATCGGTGAGATCGCCACGGCCGACCTGGATGGTGACGGTATCGAAGAGATCATGACCATCGAACCGTTCCATGGCAACTCCATCCAGATCTATAAGAAGGAAGAAAACGGCTATAAGAAAGTATGGACCTATGACAATACCATCGACTTTGCCCATACCCTGGTGGGAACGACCCTATGCGGCAAACCGTCCTTTGTGGCCGGCGTACGAAGAGAAGAGGCCGAACTGTTCTATGTGCAGTATGTGGATGGAGCCTATAAAGCCACGGTCATTGAAAAAGGGGTTGGACCGGCCAACCTGTGCGTGGTCCATGAAAAAGACCGGGATCTGATCGTCAGTGCCAACCATACGGCCAATGAAGCGGCTGTTTATGTGGTCACGGAGGAATAGACGATGCTGGAGAAGATGAAACAGGAAGTCCTGGAAGCCAATCTGCTGCTTCCCAAATACGGACTCATTACCTTTACCTGGGGCAATGTCAGTGCCATCGACCGGGAAAGGGGGATCGTGGCCATCAAACCAAGCGGTGTCGATTACGATACGATGAAGGCCGAAGATATCGTGCTG
>OGOP01000824.1_pt1 | contig 25298 bp, 16 predicted proteins | sample 1552591 | NCBI WGS metagenome assembly OGOP01 (sample SAMEA2580120, study PRJEB22360) | human gut metagenome | biome: human gut; feature: human-associated habitat; material: faeces | place: Denmark | collected 2008/2010 | reverse complement strand
AACTGCTTACTATTGGGCTTTATCAACTTCGAATCTCAGTATATTCCTAATTACCTAGATCTGAGAACAAAGATTACATTCTTTATAGCAAACGTTGCTCTCGCCATCGGCGAATACAACTACTGTACTATCATTCATGTAAGACGAATCAGTTTTCAGCAAGTTATCAAACGTACTTTCTTCCTGGCACTTTGTACTACCTTCTGTTTCATGGTCTTCCTGAAATTCTTCAGTCATGGTGGAGAAATATTTACGTTCGGATTCTACTTCGGCATCTCTTACTATCTTGCTCTGATCATCAGTCGACTCATCGAGCTCAAAGTTCTGAAATATCACCGTGCCAGAGGTAGAAACAGTCGTACCGTGATCTTCGTGGGTAGCGATCCTGCCGTAAGAGAAATGTACATTACCATGACAGAAGATCCTTCTGCGGGTTATATAGTAAAGGGTTATTATGCCGATGATGATATCGCCGGAGCGCCTCAGAAACTGAAAAAACTGGGTACCATGCAGGATCTTAACAGAATTTTAGAGTCCAAGCTGAACAATACCATCAACGGCTCAGCTTATGGCCTGGATGAGGCTTTCTGCTGCTTGTCGCATCAGGAATCTGACCAGATTGTGAAGATCATGCGTTTCTGTGACAAGAACGTGATACACTTCTATTATCTGCCTCGTCTGTTCGGCGAATATAAGCTGCATCTGGATTCCCATCACTTTATGGGTAAGACGGTTTACACGAACCATCTTGAGCCGCTGTCTTCTGTCTCGAACCGTATTCTCAAGCGTGCCTTCGATATTGCCGTGAGTGGTGTGATCTGTCTCTGTTTCTTGCCTTTCATTCCAATCATCGCACTGATTATCAAGATTCAGAGTCCGGGTCCTATCTTCTTCCGTCAGGCTAGAACGGGTCTGAACGGTAATACCTTCATGTGCCTGAAGTTCCGTTCGATGCATGTGAACAAGGATTCAGACAAGGCTCAGGCTACGAAGAATGACCCAAGAAAGTTTGCATTCGGCAACTTCATGAGAAAGACGAATATTGATGAGTTCCCTCAATTTATCAATGTATTGAAGGGCGATATGAGTATCGTGGGTCCTAGACCTCACATGTTGTATCATACTGAGGTTTATGGTAGTTTGATTGATAAGTATATGGTTCGCCACTTCTCGAAGCCTGGTATTACCGGTTGGGCTCAGGTAACGGGTTTCCGTGGTGAGACGAAGGAGCTCTGGCAGATGGAGGAGCGCATCAAGCGTGACATCTGGTATATCGAGAACTGGTCGTTCTGGCTTGACATCCGTATTATCTTCCTGACAGCCAAGAGTATTATCTGCCCGGATAAAAACGCTTATTAAATTTACTCCTCTAATGCCTTGATCTGCTTTTTGGGAGTTACACCCAGATTCTTCAGACTCTCTACCCTTCTCATTACATTGCCGGTACCATCATAAAGCTGCTTTCTTGCCTTATCATAGGTACCGGAGAGGCGGGTTATCAATTCGCCGATTCCTGTAAAGGTATCTTCGAAAGTCGCAACCTTATCATATAGATCGGCTGCCGTCTTCACGATTTTCTCCACATTCTTGTTCTGACGGTCATACTGCCAGAGATTATACGCCAGCTGCAACGCCATCAGGAGATTGCTCGGAGATATGATGATGATCTTCTTCTGATAGGCATAGCGACTCAAATCAGGCTGCTGCTTCATCGCTGCGATATAACTCGTCTCGTTAGGTATGAACATCAGGACGAAACCGATGGCATCTTCTACTAACTTCGAATAATCCTTCTCCGCTAACTCATCGATGTGCTTGCGCACACTCTGGGCATGCGACTTCATCAGCCTCTCCCGCTCCTCATCCGTCTCTGCCGCCAAGGCATCGGTATAGGCGGTGAGAGAAACCTTGCTATCTATCACCACGCTCCTGCCTTCCGGGAAGCGGACGATGACATCGGGACGGAAGTTCTTGCCGTTCTCATCCTTGGTGTTCTCCTGGATAAAGAACTCCTCGTCCTTTCGCAAACCGCTGTTTTCCAGGATGTTTTCCAATACCATCTCGCCCCAGTCGCCCTGCATCTTGCTGTCGCCCTTCAAAGCCTTGGTAAGGTTGGCGGCATCGGAGCCGATCTTCGAAGTCTGCTCCTTCAGACTTGTTACAGCCTGCTGCTGTTCCTGCTGGAAGAGTTTCATCGTAGCCTCGAAGGTACTCTGCAGCTCCTTCTTATTCACCTCGTTCTGGGTCTTGCTCTCTTCTACCGATTTCTTGAAATCGGCAAACTGCTCCTTGATAGGTTTCAGAAGTTCATCCATCTGGAGTCGGTTGTTTTCCTGGAGTGCCGACTGCTTGGCAGCGAGCTGTTCGGCAGCAGCTTTCTGCTGTTCGATGGTCATGCGATGCATCTCCTGCTTCAGGCTTTCGAGTTTCTGCGCCCACTGCTGGTTGCTTTCTGCACGGAGCTTTTCGGCAAAAAGCCGTTCGTTCTCCATCTGGGCTTTCAAGCCCTGGATCTCTGAGGCATAAGATTGTTTCAATGATTGAACCTCAGCAGCATGATGCAGATTACTCTGTTCGATGTTAGCCTGCAGCACCTGAGCCTTCGCAATGAGCTGCGTTTTCTCCTCTCCCGCCTTTTTGGCTTCCATCAGTTTGCCGACGAAGAATCCGATGGCAAGACCTATAACGATTCCTATTACTATTTCCATTTATCTTTGTTTTAAATGATTCTGCATATCTGCCAAAATTATGATGTGCAAAATTAATGCTTTCAAAACATAACACCAAACATCATGGGGGATTCTTGTAGATATTTAACTATTATGGAAAAAACAGGTAGAAATATGAGATTAAATGAAAATTTTGCATTATCTTTGCAGCATAATTAATATATAAGATATAGACTATGATCAAAAGATTATTATCCTTTTTAGACGCTTCGCCAGTGAACTTCCTGGCTGTGAAGAATATCTCTGAGGAATTGGAGAAGAAGGGGTTCAGACGATTGAACCCTCAGGAGCCGCTGGGCAAGGTTGTGGCTGGTGACAAGTTCTTCGTTACCAAGAACGACTCTTCTATCTATGCTTTCCAAATCGGAAAGAAGGCGCTGGCTGATGCCGGCTTCCACATGATCTGCGCTCACTGCGACTCTCCTACCTTCCGCATCAAGCCTAACGCTGAGATAACTTGCGAGGGCGGTATCGTGAAACTGAATACCGAGGTTTATGGCGGTCCGATTATGTCAACCTGGTTCGACCGTCCACTCACTCTGGCGGGTAGAGTGATCGTAAAGGGCGAGGATGCGATGCATCCGAAGACTCTCCTGATCCATATCCAGCGACCTCTGCTGCAGATCAGTAATCTCGCTATCCACTTCAACCGTCAGGTGAACGATGGCGTGAAGCTGAGCAAGCAAAAAGATGTGCTCCCTATCCTCGGCATCATCCATGATGAACTGGAGAAGGGTAATCTGCTGATGAACGTGATTACCGGCGAACTGGATATACAGAAGGAGGATATCCTCGACTTCGACCTCTATCTGGCTGATGCCACTCCTGCCTGCACCTTCGGTGTGCACGATGAGTTTATCTCTTCGGGAAGACTCGATGACCTGTCGATGTGCTGGGCGGGCGTAGAAGCGATGATTGCAGCAGATGCAACTTCATCTTCAGATGCTACTCGTGTTCTCGCCATCTTCGACAATGAGGAGACGGGTTCGCAGACCAAGCAGGGTGCGGGAAGTCCTTTCCTCTCTTATATGCTGCAGCGCATCGCTCTTGCACAGAGCGGAACGGAGGAGGCGTATTATCAGGCAGTGGAGCGTGCCTTCATGATTTCTGCGGACAATGCGCATGCCTGGCATCCTAACTACAGCGAGAAGTTTGACCCAACGAATCATCCGATGCTGGGGGGCGGTCCGGTCATCAAGTTCAATGCGGCACAGAAGTATGCGAGTGATGCGGTATCTGCTGCCATCTTCGCGAATATCTGTGAGGCAGCGGGTGTGCCTTGTCAGCGTTTCGTGAACCACAGTGATGTGGCTGGCGGAAGCACTTTGGGCAATATCCTCGCCTCTTCCATTCCATTGAAGGGCGTGGACATGGGTAATGCCATCCTCGCCATGCACAGTTGCCGCGAAACCGGCAGCGTGATTGATCACGAATACTGCGTGAAGGCTTTCACGAAGTTCTATCAGTTATAATTTAAAAGCTTTTGCCCTTACAGGGCGACAGGCTTGCATCCATAAATACCCAGGGCGATTGCCCTGGGCTAGGAGCTTCTGCCCTTTACCTTTCCCTTCGGCCGGTGACCGTTGGTTCAGGGCGTATGGGATGTGGCTTATGACACACCCTCTTAACTTTCATTTCTTCTCATACCCCTTATTCTGCACGAGCTTGGGATTCAGGTCGAGGCATTTCTGAGGAATCGGGAAAAGGGGAGCCACCTTATGGGACGACTTTTCCGGATTCATGCGCACGGCATCAAGACCGAGACTCGAACGAACAGCATCAAGATTAATACTGGCATTATCCCCCTTGCAGACCTTTGCCTTCTCCTTCATCAACAATACCTCGGGATAACAGAAACGGAAGAGCGGCTTGAGATGCTCCGTTTCTACCAGATGGGAACCGCCATTCTCAGGAAGCAACCTTGCATAAGTGGAACTATCGAATATCTCATTCTCCTCCAAACCATACCCTTCTGCGGCCAATTTATCACAATAGAAGATACAGGTTTCCCAGGCATTCAATTCCTTGCTGCGATTCTCACCAGCCGTTCCACCATTGAGCAGAGAAGCACCATCGGCCGTCTGAACCACAAAGTGGATTTTCTTACCTTTAGGACGTTTCTTATATCCTCTGGTCCAATCATCAAACGTATAGATTTCAGCATTGAAAGCCAACTTTGCCAACAGGAAGTTGATTACCGGTTGCGTGATTCTTCCCTCATACACTCCAGCATTGGCGCTATGCTCATTCGGAAGATAAGGCAGCGCCTGCTGCAACTCACTGAAGATAAAGCGGAACACCTCGCTCCTTTCGCTTTGCGCACAGAGGTTGACATCGGTAAGCGAAGCCACGGCAATGCCCGAAGCCGCCTCATAGATGGCCGCCTCGCCAGAAGACAGAATCACGGGAATCCTGCCAAAAAGCTCCATCGCCTCGTAATACATCATAGCTCTGATGGCACGCACCTCAGCCTTAAACTGGTCTTTTTGATTCACAGAGAGCAAATCCGACTTGTAATCGATGATATCAAGCGACTGATTCGCCTTTCCTATCACCTGATAGAGATGACTCCACACAGCATAGAGCGAGTCTTCCTCCTCGCTATGCTCTACAAAGTCTATGTCCTGATAGAGAGAAGATACGGTATGGTTGTAGATTTCAGACGCAGAACCATACATGGCATTCCCGTCGAGCTGCTCCTTAGGATGCTCATTCGCACAAGAAGAGAATACCATGAGAGTCCCCAGCATGAGGATCCAAATGCAAATACGTGAAATCTTCATAACCATATCTACAGTAATTTGGGTAAAACATAATCCAACTGCAAATATACAAAAAAGAAAGATAGAAGATGTAAAAAAGGCAGAAAACTTACGCAAAATTTGCGTATAGGCTGATAAAAACGGAAAAAGGAAGCCAAGACAAATACAAACTTGCCCGACTTCCTTTTGTTTCATTTATATAAACGAGAACCACTATACCAAGGTTCCGTGCTTATCTATATTAATTATCATTTCTATGTTAATTATCTCTTCACTCTCAATCCATTCTCGATGCTAGAGAGTTCATCGAAGAACTCGGCATCAATCTTCAGTCGCTCCTCTACCTTGGCGCAACTGTGGATAACCGTGCTATGATCGCGATTACCAATGAGTTTGCCCACTCTGGAAGCAGGCATCTTGATGAGTTTCTGAGCCATGAACATCGCCACCTGACGCGCCTCCACGTACTCACGCTTGCGGCTCTTGCTGTTGACTGCAGCCACCGTTACCTTGTAATGATTGCAGACCGCCTCCACGATTTCATCGAGGGTGAGCACCTTGTTGCTCTCCTCAACCTTGACGGCACGCTTGATGACACGCTCAGCCAGTCGGATATCGATGCTGCTGTTATATACGATACTGTAAGCCAGCAAACCATTGATGGCACCCTGGAGATCACGCACACTGCCGTTGCAGGTCTGTGCGATGAAGGAAACCACATCCTTCGGAATCTTCAGTCCATCCTTGCGCACCTTGTTGCTCACGATATCGATGCAGAGTTCCACATTCGGCTTCTCCAACTCCGCCACCAGTCCACAAGAGAAACGGGTGATGAGTCGGTCTGGCATATCCTTGAGTTCTACCGGAGGTCGATCGCTCGCCAGAATGATACGCTTTCCGTTACGGAAGAGGTGATTGAAGATGTGGAAGAAGGTATTCAAGGTCTTCGCCTTGCCTGCCCAATCCTGCACATCATCCACGATGAGCACATCGATAGACTGGTAGAAATTGATGAAATCATTGCTCGCATTATGCAGCACCGCATCGGTATATTGGGTCTGGAAGAGGCGGGCACTGACATAAAGCACACGCTTCTGCGGATACATCTGCTTGGTTTTCAGACCAATAGCATTCACCAGGTGAGTCTTTCCGCTACCAGAAGGACCATAGATGAACATCGGGTTGAACTGCGTGGTATTCGGATGCTCAGCGATAGACAATCCCACCGAACGTGGCAGCTTGTTGCTGTCACCCTCCATATAATTATTGAAGGTGAGTTTCGGATCAAGTTGGGTATCAATGTCTTCAAGCTGCTGTGTTTCTGCCGGGTTAGCCTGTGTCTGTGGCTGCTGTGCCAATCTCCTGCGCTCAGCCTCATCAATATCAGCCGGATCAGCTTCCACATCCTGGGTCAACCTGTGTTCCTTATCCGTTACCACACGATAAGTGAGCCGGATGCCATCGCCGAAATTGCGATGAAGGACCTTGCTCAACAAGCCAACATAGTTCTGTTCCAAGTATTCATATACAAATGGACTTGGAACTTGAACCAACAGAGTCTTGGTCGAAGGCTTGTACGACTCAAAGACTATCGGTCGAAACCATGTATTATATTGCTGCTCTGACACATTATCCTTTATAAGCAAAAGACTATTGTCCCAAAGCGCTTTTGGACTTGCTAACATTGACACTATTTACTTCTTATTTAATTGATTTTTTACCTTAACACTACATCAGATTGCACCACCTGGTGTAAATCGACTGCAAAATTACAAAAAAAAGCCCAAAGTAGCAAATCGGGCTATTTATAATATTTTAAGACTCCCCTGGTAACTACCTCATAATCAAGCAACTAAGAAAGTTATCCACAATTGCGTTTTAGGGGCAGTGAAACAATTTTGAAACACCCCGAAATAGCTAAAAAACAACAAGTTCTGTAGCTATTCCGGGGCGTGAAACATTGCCTTTATTATTTAGACAAAATTTATTTTGGCATTTTCCTCAAAGAAGCCTTTAAAACGGCATATCCGAGTCTCTACTTGTCTTTCTTTCCAAAAACTGAGAAGTGAACATAGCGCTTTGGATGCGCCTTGAGATCGATGACCAGAGAGTCGGCATGCGACATGGTTGAGTTCAGATTCTCATAGAGGCGGGTATCGTTCATGAGGAGACCGAGGCTACCCTTTCCGCTGTTCAACTGCTCGGTGAACTTCTGTGCACCATCGAGGGTGGCATTCACACGGTCGAGTGTGCCCTGCACATCGAGGCTCGCCAGATTAGAGGTGAGTCGGTTGGTATTGTCGAGAACGCCATTCGCCTTCTTCATCATACCTGGAACCTGCCTGTTCAATCCAGCCATCAGGGTATTCAGCTCACGGGTGGAAACGGTGAGGTTGCTGGTGATGGTCTCCACATTGTGGAGGGAAGCAGCCAGGGCAGGATCAGCCAGAAGTGCATTCACACTGGTGAGGATGGAATCCAGCTTAGGCAGCATCTTCTCGACTACCGGAATCATTTCAGCAGCCTTGCCCATCATACCGGAATTTACCATACCAGGGATGATGCCGCCCGGTTCGATACGCTCGCGAGGATTGTTGGCAAGCAGGAGACTAACCTGGAGATTGCCCATGATATCCTTAGAAATCTCTGCGGTACTACCCGCAGGGATTCTCAGATCCTTATTGATATCCACCTTGACCTTGATGGGACCCTTTCCTGAATAGTCGAAATCCAGCTGATCCACGGTACCCACCTTGTAACCATCGGCATAGATAGGGGTAGAAGCACCCATCCCCTGGATGTCATCAAACGTCATATAGTAGGTGTTATTGGTAGAGAACAAGTTGATGCCTTTCAGAAAGTTGACTCCGAAGTACATCACCAAGATACCTACAATAGCGACCAACGCTATCCTAATTTCCTTTGTCAGTTTCATATTTATCTATTTTTGTTCTTTTTATTATACCTATTTATATAGAGTGAATCACAGGCTGCCCGAAAAAGGGAGCTATCGGTTGCGGTTCTGCTTGAACTCCCGGATAGCCTGGTTCACGTCATATTTCTGTCCGTTCTTGAAGGCGATGATGAAAGCCTCCGGAAACTTATCCAGCTTTTCCTTGCGCAGGCGATAGATTTCGTTGTAATTGGTGGATGCACCCAGGGTGTATTTCACCAGATTGCCTTCCTGGAAACTATCGTAATCGGTTTCGCCCTTGAAATGAGCATCGCCCTTGCGAAGGTTTCTACTACCTACGAAAATCTGAAGCTTGAAGACCGGCGCATCGGCTATCTCAGCCTTCTTCACCTCCTTCTTCGGTTCCTGCTTCTTCACCTCCCGCTTTGGCTCAGGCTTTTTCACTTTCTTCTCCACCCGCTTTGGCTGTTCAGGCGTTGCCTCTTCACGCTTCGGATGCTCTACCCTCGTTACGGCACGAGTCTTAGGCACAGGTTCCTGATCAGGAACAATCTTCGGCAGATTCACGTCTTCGGAATCCTTGGCACGATAAGGAATGGAAACCGATCTGTCGTACTTATTCTTGTATTTTGCGAAAGCCTCGTAGATGCCACGGGCGATATCATCCACTCTGCTGTCATTGTTGAGCAGGCGCTCTTCATCAGGAGTGGTGATGAATCCCAACTCAATGAGGCAGCCCGGCATGGAAGTCTCTCTCAAGACCAGGAATCCCGCCTGATGCACGCCCTTGTCGGGACGGTTGGCACCATCGCAGACACCTCGCTGGATCATTCGTGCCAGATCTACGCTGCGCTCCATGTTCTTGCCCTGGATGAACTCGAAGATGATATAGCTCTCAGAAGAGCGGGGATCGAAGCCCTGATATCTCTGCTGATAGTCCTTCTCCATCGAGATGACGGAGTTTTCCCGCATCGCCACATCGAGATTATCCTTGGCACGGTGCATACCGAGAGTATAGATTTCGAAGCCACGAGCCACCTTTCCTGCCGGCAAGGCATTGGTATGCACGGAGATAAAGAGATCGGCATTGGCACGGTTGGCGATATTCGCACGCTCATTGAGCGGGATGAAGACATCCTTCGTGCGGGTATAGATGACTCTTACCTCCGGGAGATTCTGCTCCACATACTTACCGAAGCGCAAGGCAACGGCAAGATTGATATTCTTTTCCTTGGATATGGCTCCGAGTGCTCCGGCATCATGGCCACCATGACCAGGGTCGATGACCAGCGTGAATCGCTTATTGGCAGCTAACGATGTCATTACAAACATGCACATCAAAGCCCATATCAGTGTTACTTTCTTACACATACTTTCTGATGATTTTGCAAAATTACTACTTTATTATCAGAAAACCTAATTCTAGCTATAAGTTTTATCATTTGTTAATACAACCTCTACCCCTGCGCCGTCGCTATCGGCACCCATCGGTGGATTCACCTTGGTGATAGAGAGCTGGAGTTTCTGGATTTCCGGGAAATCGGAAAAGAGCCTATGGGCGATTCTGCCTGCCACATGCTCCAGGAGCTTGCTGGGCACCGCCATTTCTTCTCTTACCTTCTGATAGACCTCGGCATAATTGAGGGTTCCCTGAAGATCATCGGTCTTCATGGCAGAAGAGAAGTCATAATCCAGCACCAGGTTGACAAGATAATCGTTGCCAACGATTCCTTCCTGCGGCAATACGCCATGGAAAGCGTGGAAACGCACATTCCTGAGGTATATCTTACTGCTCATCAATTTCATCTTCAGTCTCCTTATCATCTATTCCGTTTTCCAAGTTATCTATTCCATTTTCTTCATAGAGGTACTTCTTCAAGGCTCTTTCCACGCCCACCCGCCAGGTGTTGAGGGTTTCGGAGGTGAGCTGCAGCTGATTGACCAGCTTGATGACGTGGGCAACCGGCATACGATAGCGCAGAACGCCGGATATGAGCTTGGCATAGTTCCAATACTCGGGATTGAACTTCTCGCTCAATCCTTCGACGGTAATCTTGTAGCCACGCTTGTTGACAAACTGGAAATCATATCGCTTCTGTCCTTCCGGGAGCACCGTCTTGATGATCTTGCCCTTGGTGACAGACTTGGGGAGCATGATGCCTTCATCCTCATCCTGCAAACCGGTGAATATCTCGTAGGGATGACCATTGAGCAATCCGACCAAAGCCACCCATCTCTCCTTATTGTTCTGGTATCTTACCACATCGCACTCCAATTCCTTAGGTCGAACCTCTACCACTTCCGGGCTGCCGATTGATTTCTGTGTTTCTTCGGAAACAAGTTTCGCCAATGGAAGATGGAGCTTATGCCAATCGACATTCTGAGCATCGAAATGCCCGTGCAGCTCAGCCAATCGGGTCTTCAAATCTTTCATCAAGGCGTGGCTTGCCTCTTCGAAAGTCATATTTTCAGTATATTCCATATTAAACGTTTAATAATTAGCTGCAAAATTAAAACAATATTTCTAAAATATGAAACGTTTGAGCAGATATTTCATCAAAAAACGCACGAAAAGCTCATTATATAGCAAAAAATGTAAAAGAACCGTGTTCTTTTTGGGAAACTTGCATTATCTTTGCATAAGATATTAGAAAAAGAAACAAGATATGGAATCAATCAAGAAAAGAACCTCGATTCGCAAATATGCAGACAGAGAGGTAACAGAAGAACTTTTGAACAGATTGCTGGAAGAGGCGATGCGTACTCCTACCATGGGAAACCTGCAGCTCTACAGCGTAGTGGTAACCCGCAGCGAAGAGGGAAAGAAGGCTTTGGCACCTGCCCACTTCAACCAGCCGATGGTGACAGGCGCTCCTGTGGTACTCACCATCTGCGCCGACTACCGCCGCACCACCCTCTGGGCAGAAAACCGCAAGGGAACCCCGGGATACGACAACATTCTCTCGTTTATGAATGCGGCTACCGATGCCCTGCTCTTCACGCAGACTTTTACCAATCTGGCAGAAGAGGCAGGTCTGGGAACCTGCTTCCTGGGCACCACGGTGTATATGCCGAAAATGATCATCGACACCCTGAAGTTGCCGAAGCTGGTAATGCCTGTGGCTACCCTTACCATCGGATGGCCGGATGAGCAGCCTGCCCAGAACGACCGTCTGCCATTGAGAAGCATCATCCACAACGAGCATTTCGAGGATTATACCCCAGAAAAGATTGATGACTTCTATGCCGAGAAGGAAGCACTGGAAGAGAACCAGGAGTTTGTACGCATCAACAACGTAGAAACATTAGCCCAGGTTTTCACCGATATCCGATATACCAAGAAGGATTGCGAAGCCATGAGCATCGGATTCCTCGATGCCCTCAAGCAGCAGGGATTCCTTTAGTTCGGAAGTTAAAGGAGTCAAAGGAGTTAAGACAAATGTCTTACTGCAAAAAAATAGCGCATCAGCAAGTTAATCTCGCTGATGCGCTTTTTTATTTTACTTTCAGTTTTACTTATTGAAACCTGTAATCTCTACGTAAGGAGCCTGATTTCTGCCATCCTCATCACGATAAGATACCTTGATAGTCTTGCACTCGTTCGGCATCAGACTGAAATAGTTATCGCTGTAGATAACAGGGAGGATCTGCTCACCATCTCCACCCTTCAGGTTCAGGCGAACCAAGAGGGCAGGTACATTGCCGGTATTGCGGATCTCTACCTCGCCAACCCACTCTTCGCCCTGCTGAACGAAACGCTTTCCGCTGACAGCAACATCTGCCTTTGGCAACTTAGAGAGTGCCTGGAGATTATCCTCTTCCTTACCCATCACATAGAAGTTGTCTGAAACCACCTGGTTGTTCTGCTCCAGAGTCAACTTGATGTAGTAAACCTCCTCATCCGGCTCGCTTACGCTAACGGCATCGAGGGTCTGGTCTTCCGCCACATTCACTTCCTTGCTCTCCTCCTTGATCAACTTTCCGTACATATCAAAGACCTGAGCCTTGGCAACCAAGCCATCCTTGGCACCACCGGCAAAGTTGACCACCTCGGCAACCTTCTTCACCGGGTTGTACTGGATATGCAATGGTTCGCAAGCCTTCTTCACACCAAAGTATGCTGCAGTTGGCTCGAAGTAATAATCGTAGGTACACCATACCATACTTGGCCAGCAGGCATGACTCATCCAGATGAGCAGACCAAGACGGTCCTGCTGAGAAGACTCGTACATCGCACGGTAGCCATCATAGTTGAGCCACTGTGCCCACTTGGTAAACTGCTCAGCACTCTGAGGCTTGCCATAACGTTTCTCCATGATGTTGTTGAAAGACTCACCACCCTGGGCGCCCTTCAATGTATAATCATGCTGTCCCCAAGCATCGCTCTGTGGCCACAGATGCTCCGGTTCCATCATTCTGCTCAGAGACTCGAAGGTAGGCACATTCGGCATACCACGCTCTGAATGCAGCTTATGGCTCTGGTTAGCGAAGTAGAAAGATGGTGACTTCATCTGGTAAGGACCATGACCGCTGACACCGAGGTCGGCTGAGCTAGGAATATAGCCCAACTGTGGATGGATATCCTTGACCTGCTCTCTCAGCACCTTGTCGATGGATGCAGGAGGGAAACCCTCGTTTCTACCGCAATAGATACCGATACAAGCATGGCTGCGGATGCGGGAGATGTAATCGGCAGAGTTCTCGAGGAACATCTTGTCGTCATCAGGATCCGGTCCGTCCCATGGGTTAGCCAACCAGAAGTCCTGCCAGATCATGATACCATACTTATCGCATGCCTCATACAGCTCCTCATCACCAATCTGACCCACCCAGTCGCGAATCATATTGTAGTTCATCTCCTTATGGTAGCGAACGGCAGCATCGTATTCACGTCCACGGTAGTTGAGGTTGGTCTCGGAGAATCCCCAGTTACCACCCAATGGATTCAATCGCTTGCCATTGATGTAGATCTTGGTCTGGGTATCCAGGTCGGCATAGCTCATCTGGCGGATACCCGCCTTATAGTTGACCTCAGAGATTACCTCGCCTGAAGCCTTGTCAGACACCTTGAAACCGGCATCATATAAATAAGGAGAACCATAGCCGTTAGGCCACCAGAGATTCATGCGCTGGTTCTTGAGCTGCGGATAATCAGCAGGAGCGAAAGCCACCTCACGCTTCTCGTTTGGCTGCAGGCTAACTTCCTGCTCGAACTGGATCTTGCCGATAAAACCGGAAAGCTTCACAGTCTTAGCCACGGCATCTGCATTCTTCAGGAAGACAGATGGAGTCATGGTTGCCAATGTATCCGGCAGATTCAAAGTAGATGTTACCAGCGGATCGGAAACGCTCACACCGTTATCGTGGGTGAGATAGACATCATTCCAGATACCGATTTCACGACCTGGGGTATTGGTAATCCAGTCCCAGCCGATAGATGCGTGGAAGGTTGGGTTATCAGCACCCAACTCACCACCATTTAGGTCGGTATTCTGGAGATTCTTCTGTTTCACCACGCCGAAGTGGGCATTCTTGATGACATGCACCTCGAGCTTGTTGGCACCCGTCTTCAACTTCTTGGTCACGTCGATACGAGAGCGGATAAAGGCACCTTCGATCCTGCCAATCTTCTCACCATTGAGGAGGATATCCGCCTTCCAATTGATACCATCGAAGTTGAGATAGGTATGCTGGTTCTTGTTGGCTGATGGCTGATGGTTGATGGTAGTACGATACCAGAAATCAGAGTTGAAGAACGACTCGGAAATCTGTCGCATATTATCATCGTAGCGGTTATCAGGCACCGCACCGATATTCATATAGCTGGTAAGCACGGTTCCAGGAACGGTAGCCTGAATCCAGGCATCACTTCCCTCACGGCGCAGCTGCCACTGGTTGAGCATCTGCTTGCCATCCTTAGAAGCCAAAGTGTTGGCTGCCTCGGCACGCAAGCCACCCTTACCCATCACCTGCATCTCAGACAAGGCATAGCGACCGGAAGCATCCGGCTGGGTAAGCAGCAATCTCACATATCTGCCATGCCCCTTGCAAGCCACCTTCTCGGTCAAGCCCTTCTGCTTCTGCTGACCCAGGGTAGCAATATCACTCCAGTTTCTGGCATCGCTGGAAACCTGAATCTTGCCCTGGCGAGCCTTGTTGACCCAGAAGAGATTCACCTGATCGAAATCAGCCACAGTACCCAGATCTACATAGAGCCACTGATCATTCTTTGCCAATTCTGACTTCCATACACTGGAGAAGTGCATGGATGGACGCCAGGAAGTGGTATTATCGATGAGTTTGACGCGCCACCACGCTGCACCCGGCATAGTAAATTCGATGCGTACGTGCTCGTAGTTGCCCGGTTTCTTCAAAGGAATGGAAACATTCAGCTTGCGGAGCGGCAGGCGCACCACATCCTGGAACTTGTTTGGGTCGGAACTTACCTGCTGTTTGGTAGCCTCGCCAGGAAGTCCGGTGCCTTTCTCTTCTCCCAGCACCTCCCATTTCTGACCATTGTGTGACCCCATCACACGAATCACATACCCCTGAGTAGCCTTGTCCTGATAGTAAGCCAATTCACCTGTAAACTTCAGGTTTCTGAGGTTTACCTTCATGGCTTCCCAATTGAACTCAGCAAAAGCCTTCTCGCCCTTGATATACTGACTGGTGACCGTGTTGCCATCAATCATCTTCTCCTTGTCACGGTTGGACAACTCGCCTTCATTCGTTCTTACACTTAGGAAGGAAGGAGCCTTGCTGGTGATGATACCATCTGTTACCAGATGACCTGTAAGATTGAAATCGGCATTCGAGGAAGTATATACCATACGGTTCAAGGCAATGTTCCTATAGGTATCATCTTTCACCATTTGAGGAGCCGTAAACTGAGACGGGCATCCCGGATACTGTCCGATACCCCTTGTCCCGGTCTGATCGTCGGCATAAGTCAAGCCCAGAGCCTGGCTGAGTAAAGCTATAACCACAACTGCTTTCTTCATTATTTTTTAAGTTTAAGTAATATACTAAGTTTTGTGCAAAGTTACAAAAAAAAATCATACGTGCAAATATTTTAAACCAATTTATTTATTCTTGCGTATTTTAGGGGCAAAAACTACTCAACGACGATTGGCTTGTACTTAGGCACCAATGCCTTCATGCTACACCAGCCTACGAGGTAAGCCACGCTGCAGATGCAGAATACAATCATATAAGCACCTGGCTTGCCATCGAAGCCCATGAAGGTGAAGGCAGAACCCTGCCCCTCTGCGTAGGTGAAGAGCATACCGGAACCCTTGTTGATGAGGAAAGAACCGATACCACCCGCCATGGTACCAATACCAGTGATGGTAGCCACAGTTGACTTAGGGAACATATCACCGATGGTAGAATAGAGGTTGGCAGACCAAGCCTGATGACCAGCACCGAGCAAACCGATGATGATAGCTGGCCACCATGCACTGTACTCACCCATAGGCTGAGCTATCAGACCGAGCAATGGGAAGCAAGCGAAGATCAACATCGCACGCATTCTACCGATATATGGATTCATCCCCTTCTTATCTACAAAATAGGTTGGCAAATAACCGCCACCAATACTCAATACCGTAACAATCGCATAAAGAGTGAAAATGAGGGCGATACCCATACCAGAGTCTGAAGAGTAACCATACTGATCAGAGAAGTAAGCAGGAGCCCAGAAGAGGAAGAACCACCATACACCATCAGTCATCAACTTACCCACGATGAACGACCAGGTCTGGCGATAGCTGAAACACTTGAGGAAGCCGATTGTCTTCTCCTCAGAAGCCTCTACAGTCTCAGCTTTCTCAGCCTCAACCTTCTCCATATCTTCATCCTGCTCAATGTAAGTAAGCTCAGCCTTGTTTACATGCTTGCTCTGAGAAGGCTTCTCATAAAGCCACACCCAGAGACCCATCCATACATAACCGAGCACACCGATGATGATGAAAGCCCACTCCCAGCCCATGCAGCGAGCCAGCAATGGAATGGTAGCTGGAGCTGCCAAGGCACCAACAGATGCACCACTGTTGAAGATAGCTGTAGAGAAAGCACGGTCTTTCTTTGGGAAATACTCAGCGGTTACCTTGATGGCTGCAGGGAAGTTACCAGCCTCACCCACAGCAAGAATCAAGCGGCAAGAGAGGAACAACCATACACTGATGGTGGCAATAGCTACAGCTGCATCACTGCCAGCCTGTACCAGGCGGAGTGCCTCGATAGAATCGTAACCCTCGATCTGCATAGCTACCCAACCGCAACCTGCGTGCATCACAGCACCGGTTGACCATACGAAGATGGCGATGAGATAACCCTTCTTGGTACCCATCCAATCCACGAACTTACCTGCAAAGAGGTTGGCGATGGCATAGAAGATAGAGAAAAGACCGGTAATCGTACCATAGTCGTCATCAGTCCAGTGGAATTCTGGAGCGATGAAGTCTTTCCATGTTAATGACAGAACCTGACGGTCCATGTAATTGACTGTGGTGGCAATGAAAAGCAACGCACAGATTACCCAACGGAAGTTGGACATTTTACTCGTTGAAATAGGACTCATTTGCCTTAGTTTTTAGATGATTTGTTGGTTGCAAAGATACACTTTTTTATTCATATTCAATACGTTTTAATGGAAAAAATTACGTAAAAAAGAATCCCATCCGAACTTTTCGGATGGGATTTATCGTTTTTTATACGTTTTTGCACGATTTATTGTCGCCAGCAACGCTTCTTTTCACGCTTAATCCTGGTAATAAACCCTCTTCACTCGGTTGCTGATGGTGGTCAGCACTTCGTAAGGAATTGTCTCCAGAATATCACTCAACACCTGAACAGGAAGATGCTCTCCGAAGATTTCCACGCTATCACCTTCCTTACAGTTGATGCCGGTGACATCAATCATCGCCACATCCATACAGATGTTGCCTACATAATCTGCCTTCTTACCATTGACCAGACAGTAGGCATGGCGATTGCCGAGACGGCGGTTCAAGCCATCAGCATATCCGATAGGAATGGCAGCGATGACACTGTCCTTATCGAGGATGGTCTTGCGACTGTAGCCCACACTATCGCCCGCCTTCACGTTGTGCATCTGGAGAATGGTAGTCTTCAGGGTGCTCACGCAGTTGATGGTCTTGTTGTTGCGGGAGTTGATGCCATAGAGTCCGAGACCCAAGCGGCACATATCCAACTGGCGCTCCGGGAAGTGCTCGATACCTGCCGAATTGCAGATATGGCGCAGGATCTTATGGTCGAAGGCAGCCTGCAACTGTCGGCTTCCCTTATCGAAGAGTTCAAACTGATGGGCAGAGAAGTCATCGAAACTATCGTCATCGCTTCCCACGAAGTGAGAGAAGACAGAACGAGGGATGATGGCATTCTGATGCTTCAGCTTACCGATAAGCTCCTCCATATCGTTTTCAGGATCGAAGCCCATGCGATGCATACCGGTATCGAGCTTGATATGAACAGGGAATCCTGTAACACCCTCCTTCTCTGCAGCCTTGATGAGCGCATCGAGCAATCGGAAAGAATATACCTCAGGCTCCAGGTCGTAATCGAACATGGTCTTGAAGGCTGTCATTTCCGGGTTCATGATCATGATGTTGCTGGTGATACCGTTCTTGCGAAGGGTGACACCCTCATCGGCAACAGCCACAGCCAGATAATCTACACGATGATCCTGCAGGGTCTTGGCAATCTCTACCGCTCCAGCGCCATAGCCATCCGCCTTGATCATGCAGACCAGTTTGGTTTCCGGCTTCATGAAGGCACGGTAGTAGTTAAGGTTGGCAACCACCGCATTCAGGTTGACCTCGAGGGTGGTTTCATGCACCTTCTGCACCAGCAGTTCGGTAAGCTGATCGAAACCAAACTGGCGGGCACCCTTCAAGAGGATGACCTCATCGCGGAGGGAGGCAAAGACCTCACTATTGATAAACTCCTCCACATTCGGGAAGAAGAACTTTTCTGAAATCTGAATCGTATCATGCTGTTTGCAGAGTTCCGGACCGATACCGATGAACTTCACTACGCCACGCTTGCGGGCAAGATCGCTCACCTCTTTATATAGCGCCTCGGGAGTCTGACCGCTCTGATAAATATCGCTCAAGATCAAAGTATGGCGACGGCCACGATGATCAGGACGGCGGTTCATGAAGTCGAGAGCGATGTCGAGTGAGTTGATATCGCTGTTGTAACTGTCGTTGATGAGTGTACAGCCATGCTGACCCACCTTTACCTCCAGTCGCATCGCAACCGGTTCGAGCAGTGCCATACGCTTGTCGATATCCTCGGCAGAGAGTCCGATCTTGGAAGCGACAGCAGCACAGATGATGGAGTTCTGGATGGAAGCATCATCGATGAAAGGAATGGAGAAGCTATCCTCTACACCTTTATATATATAGGTGATGACGCTCACGCTCTGCTGCTTCTCAATCTTCTTGACATAGAAAGGAGCCTCAGGGTTCTGGAGCGACCAGAAGAGTTTCTCGCCTTTATAATCAGGATATTCAGCCACCACCTTGGTAATCACCTCATCATCGCCATCATAAACCACGGTTTCAGCATCATGGAAGAGGATGAGCTTCTCACGGCACTTCTCCTCCAGGGAAGAGAAGTTCTCCTGATGGGCTGAACCCACATTGGTAAGAACGGCGATGGTAGGCTGGATGATGTCACGGAGGGCAAGCATCTCGCCAGGCTGACTGATACCCGCCTCGAAGACACCTACCTGGGTCTGCTCGTTCATCAGCCAGACAGACAATGGCACACCTATCTGGGAATTGTAACTGCGAGGGCTGCGGGTAACGAACATGCTTGGCGAGAGCAGCTGATAGAGCCACTCCTTGACCATCGTCTTGCCGTTGGAACCCGTAATACCCACGATAGGGATATTGAATTCATCACGATGGCGTTCAGCCAGACGCTGAAGAGCCTCCAGCGTATTGACCACCTTCAGGAAGTTAGCCTCCGGATAATCAGAAGCATAGCCTTTAGGGACATCAGTTACCACAAAGTTTTTCACACCTCTACGATACAGTTCAGGGATGTAGTTATGACCATCATTGCGCTCAGACTTGAGTGCAAAAAACAGAGTTTCCTCTGGGAAACAAAGAGAACGACTATCGGTCAGGATAAAACCGATGTTGGTATCATTGTCTCCATAGCGACGCGCACCTATCAGTGTGGTTACCTTTTCAATAGTATATGTCATTGTCTTAATACTTTAAATGTTCTATATTATGCTTTTGGGCTTTCAGCCCGCCACTAATCCATACTTTTTCTCGAACCATCTTTTCCTTTCTTCCGTTCTGGCGATGAACTTCTGATGTTCCTCGCTATCGGGGTTGAAGGGCTTGTGTCCGAGGGCTTCCCGGATGGGACGCCAGTCTTCCAGGAACAGCTCGGCAGCCTTGCCGAAATAGGTTTCCCGGAATTTCTCCCAGATATATTCTACTGCCTGATCGCTCGGGTGCAGCATATCTTCCTTGTAGAATCGGTAATCACGAAGTTCATCGTTCATGATTTCGTAAGCTGGAAAATAGCTCAACACACCAGGATTCGCCTTCACCAAGCGGTCTGCAGCCAACTGAAGCGTAGCCTTCGAAAGCTGACTTCCATGATAGCCGTATTTGGCATAACGGATGGGGCTTACGGTTATGATTACCTTCAAGCCGGTATCGAAAGCTTCATCTTCCGATGTTTCATCTTTCAAACCTCGTTGTTTCAGCAAATCAATCGCCTTTTGCAGATACGCAGCACATTCCTCTACACTCAGTTCCCTTTCCTCGAAAAGGCGCTGGGGGCGCTTCTGGCAGTTATCCACAATCTCGCCCGTTTCCTTCAGAATATACACGTGGTTCGTACCCAACGTAAAGACTGCCACACGAGGATGCACCCCGGCGCATTTCTCTACCGTATGGAGAATGCTTGCCGGATTATACATCACACCGAAGGGATTCACCGTGGCACGGAAGCGATTCTCCACGAATCGGCGACCCAGATTGTCGGCAAAGCAACTGCCCACGAAGAGCATCTGCTCTGCCGGCTGTATCTCGAAGTCGGCCTTCGGAATATCAATTTCTGTTCGAAATAGCATCTGTCTTTTCGTCTTTATTCCTTAACGATCATTATTTTATTCCTTAACGACCTCGGCTGTCTTCTTGCGCTTCTTGATTTCCACTCCTATACCTATTATAATAAGGAGTACAAGAACACCATAGCCGATATAAGCTACCATCTCAGTATTCTTGAGCGACTGAGGATGGAAATCGAGTACCACTTTGTGGTTACCCGGCTTCACGTTGATGGCACGGAGGATATAATCCACACGTCCCAGTTCTACAGGCTGATCATCTACGGTAGCAGTCCATCCAGGATAGTAAATCTCAGAGAAGACGATGACGCCACCCTTGCTCGACTTCACCTCGTAGGTGAGGTTGTTTGGCTTATACTGGATCATCTTCACCACCGAAGTATCATCCTGCTTCACGCTCTGAGCCAGCTGCTCCTTGAACTTGGCATCAGCCACCGCCACATGACGGAGGTTGACCTTGCCCACGCCATCAATCTCCTCATTGGCATTGTTGACATACTGCACCTCATCCACGAACCAGGCATTGCCGTAGGCGTATGGATTCTGTACTGGAACCGTCTGACCGCCCTGCAAAGGCAGGATGAAGTATTTGGTATTGAGCATGTTCAATACAGGGAAAATACTGTCGCCATTCACCTTGGTCATATCACCACCTGCCTCAGCCACAGCCTTCATCGTCTTCTGCATCTCAGGAGCGATATGTGCATCTATCATCTCCTGATAGCGACGGAGCTTGGCAGGATGATAACCGCCGATGCTCTTGTGGTAATAAGAGGTCTCGTTCTCATTGAAGGTATTGGAAGCGAGATTGAGCACACGGTAATCGAGCGCCTTGTCGCGGCAGATAATCTTATCGGTCTCCGTCATCTGCTGAGGAGTATCGCGCACGTTCTTATCTACGAACATATCATCGTAGAGATAACGCTTGTTCACCATCCACATATCTACGAGACAGAGTACGGCGATGCCGGCAATCATATACTCAGCACCCAACTTCTTCATCTTGTAAAGCAGCAGGAAGGCTGAACCGATGACGATGACCCAGAACGAGCGCCAGCAATCAGAAGTAAAGATGCTCTTGCGAATCTCGATGAGATTGCTCATGAGCGGTCCCTGGTATTCTGCCGGCAACTGCTGCAACGCCTGAGTTTCCTGAACGGAAATGAAATCAGGGAAGAAGACACTCGGCATCAGGGCAAAGAGCAGACAGAAGCCTGCCGTCAGACCAAAGCTGGCATATACCAGTTTGATCTTACTGGTGAGTATCTCCGGCTCATCAATGATTTTCTTCAAAGCCATCATGGCAAGCAACGGAATGGTGAACTCGGCTATCACGAGGATAGAAGCCACCGTTCGGAACTTGGCATACATCGGAATGTAATCAAGGAAGAAATCGGTGAACGGCATGAAGTTTCTACCCCAGGAGAGCAGGATGCTCAGGATGGTGGCAGCCAGCAATGCCCACTTCATCGGACCCTTGACAATAAACAAACCGAGAATGAAGAGCATACATACGAATGCTCCTACATATACAGGACCGCTCGTACCAGGCTGGTTGCCCCAGTACTGTCCGAGCTGCTGATAAATCTGCACGAAGTTAGGATCCGCCTTCTCCATCGCCTGCGTATTCTGGGCGAGAGGTACGGAAGCACCACCCTTGGCATCAGGAATCAGGAGCGTCCAGGTCTCATCAATACCATAGCTCCACTGGGTGATATAGTCTCTATCCAAACCACTGCTGGTCTGGTTGGCAGTATTCTTCTTCACCAGTTCGCTCTTTCCACGCATGGTTTCCTGACCATACTGCCAGGTATGATACAGGTTGGAGAGGTTGAGCGAGATACCGATGAGGGCACCCACGGCACATACCGCAGTCGCCTTGCCGAAGCGGGCGAGTTCCCCCTTCTTGATGGCATCTACCAGGAAGGCAATCACCATGAAGAGGATGATGAAGAGATAATAATAGGTCATCTGCACGTGGTTGGCATTCACCTCGAAAGCCGAGAAAATGGCGGTGAGGAGCAGACCTTTCAGATACTTACCCCGATAAGCCAGTACCACACCCGCAATCATAGGAGGCAGATAGGCCAAAGCCCATACCTTCCAGATATGACCTGCAGCAATGATAATAAAGAAGTAGGATGAGAATGCCCAGATGATGGAACCCAGCGCCGCCAGCGATTGTCGGAAATCGAAGGCACGGAGCATGATATAAAAGCCCAGGAGATAGACAAACACATACCATACATAATCAGGCAACCACAGATGATAAGCCTTCGTTACCTGACTGAGCACCTGGGTACTGCCGTACGAAGGCGACATCTGATAGGTTGGCATACCACCAAACACAGAGTTGGTCCAACGGGTTGTCTCGCCAGTCTGCTGTTGGAAAAGCTCTTTCTCATGTCCCAATCCCTTGCTCGCCGCCGAGTCGTGTCGGAACAGAATTCGTCCGTCCATGTCGGCAGGCATGAAGTACACGAAAGAGATCACTGCAAAAACAATCACTACCAGAATATCCAGTAGATACTTCTTCAATAATTTCATCTTTTTCTATAAACGTTTATAATTTGGTGCAAAGATAATGAGAAATGAAGACACTACAAAATAATAGAAGAAACTTTTTACTTTTTTTATCGAAGAAAAGACGCAATAGGGTTTTCCCCCTATCATTATAGGGATTCTCACGCTGCAAGATGACCGAAAATCCATACCTTTGCACCAGATAATAATTAAAATCACATCAATATGAAAAGAATCGCATTTATCATGATGGCAATACTCCTGGCAGTGATACCATCAACAGCTCAGAACTATAAGAATAGTAGATATTACAACAAGAAGACGGGACATCTCGACTACAGATACAACCACAGTTACAGTGCTCCATACTTCGGTTTCCGAATCGGTCCGGCATTCACCTACGTGAATTCGGATGATTCCCGTCTGGATGGCGGTGACTGGCAGACGGGCCTCAACGTAGGCGTTGTTGCCGGCATTCCGCTTACAGATACAGCGCCTCTGTATCTGGAGACAGGTCTCTCCTATATAGAAAAAGGTGGCAAGAAAGATCTGGTTTCCGGCAAGAAGATGACCTACGACCTCAACTACCTGCAGATTCCTGCGGTGCTGAAATACAAGTATGATGTAGATGACCACTTCTCCATCCAGCCACAATTCGGCGGTTACTTCGCTGTAGGTGTAGGTGGCAAGATCAAGAACTTTGCCGAGCGAGAGGCCCAGAGTTCCTTCCGCAGCGACAACTTCCGCCGCCTGGATGGCGGTCTGCGCATCGGTTGCGGCATCGGCTACGATATGTTCTATGCTGACCTCACCTACGACATCGGCCTTGCCAACATCTGCCACGACAGTTTTGACAAATCGCATAATGGAGCCCTCTTGCTCAATTTCGGAGTGAACTTCTAATAGAACCATACATTTTTCGCAGTTTGCAATATCATCTTGTAACATTTCTCTGCCTATTATAAAATATAGGTGGGGAAATGTTTTTTTATGGGATTTATTTTGTAACTTTGCACCCAGAATAGAAATAAATCGATATGAAAATAGGAATTATCGTTGCGATGGACAAGGAGTTCACGCAACTCAAGACATTATTGACAGAATCGCAGACTGAGCGAAAGAATCATAAGGACTTCGTCATCGGAAAGATCGGCGAAAATGAAGTCGTGATGCAGCAGTGCGGCATCGGAAAGGTGAACAGCTCCATCGGAGCTGTGGAAATGATTGATAATTACCACCCAGACCTCGTCATCTCTTCGGGTGTGGCTGGAGGCGCTGACATCAACCTCAATGTTACCGAAGTGGTGGTAGCTACCGACTGTGTATATCACGATGCTTACTGCGGTGACGAATGCGAGTATGGACAGATTCTCGGTATGCCTGCCCTCTTCAAGACCCCTAAGGAGTATGTAGAAAAGGCACTTGCCATCAATGAACAGCCAGACAACCAGCATCCAAAGATTCATGCCGGACAGATTGTAAGCGGAGAATGGTTCGTAGATAGCAAGGAGAAGATGCGATCTATCCTGGAGCACTTCCCTCACGCTATGGCTGTGGATATGGAAAGCTGCTCCATCGCACAGACCTGCCACATCTACAAGACTCCTTTCATCTCCTTCCGCATCATCAGCGATGTACCTCTGAAGGATACCAAGGCACAGCAGTACTTCGACTTCTGGGCTAAAATGGCAGAAGGATCATTCAATGTTACCAAGGCTTTTCTCGAAAGTCTTTAGAAGTGTTGAATGTTGAGTGTTGAATGTTGAATGATTCTTCACTCAATATTTAACACCCAACATTCAACACTCAACATTCAACACTCAACATTCAACACTCAACATTCAACACTCAACACTCAACACTCAACATTATAAAAAAGATGAATAAGATTCCAAGTTTTACTATCAATCATAACAAGTTGCTCCGCGGCATCTACGTAAGCCGCAAGGACGAAGTAGGCGGAGAAGTAGTCACCACCTTCGATATCCGCATGAAGGTGCCTAACCAGGAGCCTTGCCTCCACAACGGTGCCATCCATACCATCGAACATCTGGCAGCCACCTACCTGCGCAACGACGAAGAGTGGAAAGACCGCATCATCTACTGGGGACCAATGGGATGCCTCACCGGCAACTACCTCCTCATCCGTGGCGACCTGGAGAGCAAGGACATCGTAGAACTGATGAAGCGTACTTTCCAGTTCATTGCCGATTTCGAAGGCGAAATTCCTGGACAGGCAGCCAAGGATT
>OGOP01000814.1_pt1 | contig 25562 bp, 18 predicted proteins | sample 1552591 | NCBI WGS metagenome assembly OGOP01 (sample SAMEA2580120, study PRJEB22360) | human gut metagenome | biome: human gut; feature: human-associated habitat; material: faeces | place: Denmark | collected 2008/2010 | reverse complement strand
ATCTCTCACAATAAGGCTCTGCTGGGCGTTATGTTCTTCAGCCTGACCGGCATGATCGGTGCTTCCGTGGTCAACGGCCTGAACACCTACCTGTATAAGGACTTCTTCGGCAACGTTAAAATTCAGGCTGTCTCCGGTATGCTGAGCGTTCTGTACGCTGTGCTGTCCTTTGCCATCACCCAGCCTCTGGCCAACAAGTTCGGCAAGAAGGAGTGGTGCTGCATGGGCGCCGGCTTTGCCGCCATCGTGTTCGGCATCCTGTTCTTCTTCCCCGTCCACAACCCTGTGACCTTCATCGTCATCAACGGTATCTGCTATCTGGGCGCTTCCGGCATGCAGGTGCTGATCTGGGCTATGGTCAACGACGCCATCGACTACCACGAGCTGCAGACCGGCGAGCGCAACGAGGGCATCGTTTACTCCACCTACTCCTTCTTCCGCAAGCTTGCAAGCGCCATTTCCGGCAGCCTGTCCAGCTTTGTGCTGGGTGCCATCGGCTACAACGTTACCGCTGGCGCTGTGCAGACCGCTGGCGTTGTAAACGCTATCTGGAAGAGCTACACCGGCGTCTACTTCCTGGGCTACGGCATTGCAGTTGCCATCCTGTTCTTCGTCTACCCCCTGACCAAGCAGAAGACTGCTGAGATGCTGACCGAGCTGAAGGCTCGCCGCGCCGCAAAGGAGAGCAAGTAAACCATGAAGATCTTACAGGTTCAGTTTAAAAACCGCAATGGCCACACCCTGCGCGGCATCGTGACCCTGCCCGACACCGAGGGCAAGGTACCCTTTGTGGTGCATCTGCACGGCTTTGCCGGCAGCTGCAGCGGCTACAAGTCCATGTACACCCACCTGTCCCGCGCTCTGGCAGCGCAGGGCATCGGCAGCGCCCGGTTCGATTTCTACGGCAACGGCGAGAGCGACGGCGAGTTTGAGGATATGAGCTTCGACGGCCTGCACACCGATGCACAGGATATCTTTGCATGGGCTGCTGAGCAGCCCTATGTGGACAGCGAAAAGCTGTTCCTCTCCGGCCAGAGCATGGGCGGCTACATTGCCGCCTCCTGCGCACCGGTCATCCAGCCCCACGGCCTGATTTTGCTGTGCCCGGGCGCCGGGATGTGGTTCGGCTGCGCACAGCGCGCCGACGGCGTTGTGCAGACCGGCAAGGACTACACCGACATGGAGGGTCTGTGCTACAAGATGGCCTTTAACTACGAGATGGCCAAGCACCCCGACCCCTTTACCGAGGCCAAGGGCTACAACGGCCCGGTGCTGCTGCTGCGCGCCGATGATGACCGTCTGGTGGACGAGGGCACCTGCAACCGTTACGCACAGGTGTACACCGCACCCGAGGTGGACACCATTGCAGGCGGCGGCCACAACTTTGCCACGCTGGCAGCCCGTGCCGCCGTGGAGGAAAAGACCGCAGCATTCATCAAAGCAAATCTGTAAAGTAAAGCATATCTGCAAGGAGGCTTTTATATGCAAAACGTGCTTCTGCAGCCCATCGAGGTGGGCGGACAGACCTTTAAAAACCGCATCATGTTCCCCCCGCTGACCACCGGCTACGAGAAAAACGGCATGATCAGTGAGCAGGACATGGGCTTCTACACCCGTCTGGCAAAGGGCGGCGTGGGCTACATCGTTATGGGCGATGTGGCACCCATCAACAGCTTTTCTCCCACCCCCAAGCTGTTTGACGACAGCCAGATCCCTGCCTTCAAGGCACTGGCCGACAGCGTACACGCCTACGGCACCAAGCTGGGCGTCCAGCTCTTCCACCCGGAGTACGACGTAGACGCCATCAACAGTCTGTTTATGCAGAAAAAGTTTGATGAGATGCGTCAGCGCCTGCATCACGACATGATGTTCTTCACCGATGAGGTCAGCGAGGAGATGCTGATGGCCATCATCGATAAGATGTGCGCCTGCGCAGTGCGTGCACAGAAGGCCGGTGTGGACGTCATCCAGATCCACGGCGACCGCCTGAACGGCTGCCTGTGCTCCACCCGCATGAACCACCGCACCGATAAGTTCGGCGGCAGTCTGGAGAACCGCGTCCGCTTTGCCCGCATGCTGACCCGCGCCATCCGCAAGGCTGTGCCGGATATGGTCATCGACTACAAGCTGTCCATTGTCACCCCGCAGCGCGGCAAGGGCGGCATTGACGAAGCCGACGCCGTGCAGTTTGCCCAGTGGCTGGTAGAGGACGGCGTGGATATGTTCCACGTTGCACAGGCCAACCACACCGGCAACATGGCCGACACCATTCCTCCCATGGGCGTACAGCCCTACGGCTTCTTCGTCAAGATCGCCGGGGACATCAAAAAGGCCGTCAATGTGCCGGTCAGCGCCGTGGGTCGTATCGTGGATGCCGAAATGGCTGCGCGTGTCATCGAGAGCGGCATGGCCGACATGGTTGCCGTGGGTCGCCCGCTGCTGGCAGACCCCGACTGGGGCACCAAGATCGCTGCCGGGAAGGCCTGCGATATCCGCCGCTGCATCAGCTGCAACAAGGGCTGCACCGATGCCATCCAGAACCGTCAGTTCCTCTCCTGCGTGCTGAACGCAGAGAACGGCTACGAGAACACCCGCAGCATCCAGCCCGCAGCGCAGAAAAAGAAGATCGCCGTCCTCGGCGGCGGCCCTGCCGGTCTGGAAGCCGCCCGTGTGGCAGCGCTGCGCGGCCATGACGTGACCCTGTTTGAAAAGACCACCACTCTGGGCGGCCAGCTGAACATTGCCTGCGTGCCTCCCCGCAAGGAGGAGATGCGCCGCGCCGCACAGGACCTGATCCACGCGGTCTGCAACGCCGGTGTGCACCTGTGCATGGGTCAGACCCGCACCGCAGAGCAGCTGAAGGATGCCGGTTTCGAGGCCGTCATCAACGCTGTGGGCGCACACAGCGCCGCACCCCGCATCCCCGGCATCGACAGCGTGAACGTGGCCGATGCATGGAAGGTTCTGGCCGGTGAGCAGCAGGTGTACGGCACGGTTGCCGTCATCGGCGGCGGCATGGTGGGCTGCGAGACCGCAGAGTATCTGGCTGCCCGCGGCTGCAAGGTGTCCGTTATCGAGATGATGGACAAGATCGCCGCAGGCGAGAGCACCACCATTCTGCCCACCCTGCTGGAAAACTATAAGACCTACGGCGTGGAGCAGTACCCCAGCCATAAGGTCAAGGAGTTCCGCATGGACGCCGTCGTCTGCGAGAACAAGGACGGCGCAGAGGTGACCATCCCCTGCGATTACATCGTGCTGGCTATGGGCGCACGCTCCAACGAATTTGACGCTGCTGCGCTGGAAGCTGCCAGCATCCCGGTGTATTCCATTGGCGATGCCGCCGGCAAGGCTGCGGATATCTCCAACGCCATCCGCACCGGCTACGATACCGCCTGCCAGCTGTAAAACAAAAATATCGTTCTATTTGTGGGTCAGAAACGCCTGTGGGCGCTTCTGACCCACTTTTTTTACCCTCTCAGGCAAAGCCGTCAGGGTTTTGCCTCGCCCTCTCAGGCGCTCCCGTGTCCGCTCTCCCGAAGGGTAGCCAAGGTTTAAAGCCCATTGCTAAAGTATTAGGCATCATGAGGAGACTTTCGGCAGTGCTCTTGGCTCTCCCTTTGAGGAAAGACTTCCACCCGCTCCGGAGGAAGATGGCGCGGAGCGCATTCAAAATCATCCCACATAAAAAGGCTGCTGCACAAAACCCTGTGCAGCAGCCTTAAATATTTTACGTTTACAACAGATCAGATGCTGAACTGCACGGCGCAGAAGGCGGCATAGATGCACAGCAGTGCAATGCCCTGCGGGCGGCTCAGCTTGCCCTTGATCAGAGCGGGCAGGGTGAGCAGCAGCATCACGGCAAACATGACCGGGATATCCATCACCAGCGAGGCGTTCATGCCTGCGATGGTGGAGTTCTGCGGGATGCTGAAGGGTGCCAGCGTGACAGACACGCCGCTGACCAGCACTAGATTGAACACGTTTGCACCGATGACGTTGCCCAGCGACAGCGCGCCGTGACCCTTGGCCAGCGAGGTGATGGCGGTGACCAGCTCCGGCAGCGAGGTGCCCAGTGCCACAAAGGTCAGCGCAATGACCGACTCCGGCACGCCCAGCGCCTGTGCGATGAGGGTGCCGTTGTCCACCAGCAGGTCAGCGCCCACAGCAATGAGCACTGCGCCGATGGCCAGCAGCCCCAACTCCTTGGCAAAGGAGCCTTCCTCAGCCTGCTCTTCCTCTTCCGGGGCGGGGGTATTTTTCATAGCCAGCACGTTGCACACGATGTAAGCCACGAACATGGCCAGCAGGATCAGGCCCACCGGGCGAGTGAAGGAGCCGGTGGTGTAGGCCACACCGGCATAGAAAGCGGCAGCCACAAAGAAGAAAGCCACCGGGGTGCGCAGGCTCTTGGGGTCAACCTTGCCCGGGCGCACCGCAATGGTGATGGCGGCGATCAGTGCAGCGTTGCAGATGACCGAGCCGATGGCGTTGCCGTAGGCGATCTCGCCGTGACCGGTGAGGGCAGAGGTGGTGGATACCATGACCTCCGGCAGGGTGGTACCGATGGACACCACCGTGGCACCGATGAGCAGCTCCGGCACATGGAAGCGGCGGGCGATGCCGGTGGCACCGTCCACAAACCAGTCGCCGCCCTTGATCAGGCACAGCAGACCCACGATAAATAACAGAACAGGGATTAGCATAATATCTCTCCTTTTTAATAATAGCGGCAGAGGCACAAAAAAAGACCTTTATCACATCCAGCCCAAAACGGGAAAATGTGATAAAAGTCTCAAGCATCCGGCACTGCATCGGGCATTTCTGCCGGGGGTGTCGCTGCAGCACAGCGTACCCGTTTTTCAACTAAAGTACGCCCCTTACTCCCTTTTATCCAGAGAATATTATACCTGTTTTTTAGCAAAAGCGCAAGGGGAAATATGGGATTTATTCTGCCTTGGTCACTTTTTTGGCGTTGGGGTAAATATGCTCCATGCGGGCGTTGTCGAAATGCTCGTCAAGGAACACTTCCAGCTGGCCGTTGGGCGCATCGCCGCTGGTGCGGGCATCGTACTGCGCCAGTGCCAGCGCGCTGGTAAGCATATTCACCGCCATGAATACCGCCAGCGCTGCTGTCATCCACGGACGGATATGGCTGCGCACCTTTTTCATCAGCTTCAGCACCAACGGGTAGCCGTAGCGCATCCACATCACCGCCGCAATGCCCCAGAAAAAGCAGTACAGCAGGTTGATGCGCCCGCCCAGAGAAGGCCGGTATAGCACAAAGTCTTTTTCTTTGCGACCAACTTTCCTTGGCAAAAACATTCGGTTCATGTTAAGATTCGTTGCGGTTCATCTGAATTTGCAAACAAAACGAAAGACTGCGCTGTAAACGGAACACAGCTTACGCAAGCAATGCCATCGTATATACAAAGACCATTTTGCGTTGCAAAATACTTGTTGGGAACACCCAAACCCTTGAACTGCATCCGTTGGATGCAGGATTAGCGTCTCCAAATGAGAAAGTTTATGGCTCTAACACATTGTCAGCCATTGGTAAACAACTTTTTCCAGTCAAAAAAGAAAATAGCGATGATTAAAGATGAACATTGCAGAAAAATGTGATACAATAGAAAATGAAAATCCAAACAACAGGAGGAACCCCCTCGTGGCAAATAATGTGAACGTCAAAAAACTGGAAGCTGACCTGTGGGAGTCGGCAGATCTGCTGCGTGCAGGCTCTAAACTCACCTCGAACCAATACTGTATGCCGGTACTGGGACTGATTTTTCTGCGGTATGCGTACAGCCGCTTCAAACTGGTAGAGCAGGAGATCCTGAAAGACCGTCCCGTGCGCGGCGGTCGGGTGCTGCCGGTGGAGCAAAGCGACTTTGCCGAAAAGAGCGCACTGTTTCTGCCCAAGGAGGCACAGTACAATTACTTAGTCAATTTGCCCGCCAACATCCCGGAGCAGGGGCTGACCGGCATCGAGGGCAATCCTCTGAACAGTCTGGGTGAAGTGGTGAACAACGCCATGGAACTGGTGGAGCAGTAGAGCGAGCAGCTGCAGGGCGTTCTGCCGAAGGACTACACCATCTTCTCGGATGAACTGCTGGGGGAACTGCTGAGAATCTTCAACAATGATGCGTTGGACGATGTGGGCGGCGATGTGATCGGCCGTATCTACGAGTACTTTTTGAATAAGTTTGCCAAGAATGTGGCACAGGATGACGGCGTGTTCTTTACGCCGAAATCGCTGGTGAAAATGATCGTCAATGTGCTGGAGCCTGCCCACGGCGTTCTGTTGGACCCGGCTTGCGGCAGCGGCGGTATGTTTGTGCAGACCGGCGACTTTGTAAACCATGCGGGCATGATCGCCAACAACACCATGACGTTTTACGGACAGGAAAAGGTGGAGTACAATGCCAAGCTCTGCCTGATGAATATGGCTGTGCATGGCCTGACCGGCGTGATCAAGTCCGGCGATGAAGCCAATACTTTCTATCACGATGCCCACAACCTGAACGGCTGCTGCGACTATGTGATGGCAAATCCGCCGTTTAACGTGGACAAGGTCAAGTCGGAGTCGGCGCAGAGTGCCGGACGGCTGCCGTTTGGCCTGCCCGGCGTGAACAAGGCCAAGGAAATCGGCAACGCAAATTATCTGTGGGTGTCCTATTTCTACTCCTACCTGAACGAGCATGGCCGCGCGGGTTTTGTGATGGCGTCCTCGGCTACTGACAGTCAGGGCAAAGACAAGGACATCCGTGAAAAGCTCATCCAGACCGGCCATGTGGACGTGATGATGAGCGTGGGCAACAATTTCTTCTACACCAAAAGTTTGCCCTGTTCGCTGTGGTTTCTGGATAAGGGCAAACCGGAACATCTGCTGGACACCGTATTGTTCATCGACGCCCGCAATTATTATACCGTGGTGGACCGCACTCAGAACGAGTGGAGCGACTGGCAGCTGAAGAACCTCAACGCTATTGTCTGGCTCTATCGCGGCGAGGTGGACAAGTACAAGGTGCTTCTGGCGGAGTATCACGCAGAGCTGGCAGACGACCGCCCCTTTGCAGAGATTCAGGCTGCACTGGAACAAAACGTGCAGGCCAAGCGGGAAGAAGCCAAAGCCGCGGTGGAGGCAGCACCCCGCAAGGAGCGCAAAGCTACGCAGGAAAAGTTCGACAAGGAGCTGGAAGCTCTCAGCGAGAATCTGACCGTTGCCAAGGAGGCCGTCTGGCTCATCGAAAAGTTTGGCGAGGGCGTTTATCAGGATATTCCCGGCCTGTGCAAGGTGGCCAGCCGCGACACCATCCTCAACGAAAAAGGCGCATCCCTGACGCCCGGTGCCTATGTGGGCGTTGCACCCGTGGAAGATGACGGCGTGGATTTTGCCCAGCGGATGAAGGAGATCCACAAGGAACTGCTGGAATTGCAGGCAGAGTCCAACCGCCTGATGGAAACCATCTCGAAGAATCTGGAGGAGATGGGGGTATGAAGTGGGAAAAAGTAAAGTTGGGAGAACTATATGAGGTTCATAATGGATTGTCAAAGGCTGGGAAATTTTTTGGCGAAGGATATCCGTTTTTGACATTTTCAACGGTTTTTAATAATTATTTTATTCCGAAGCAAATAACAGATTTAGTCCAGTCAACAGAAAAGGAACAGGAGTCCTACTCAATTCGGAGAGGAGATGTTTTTGTTACAAGAACAAGTGAAACATCAGATGAATTGGGGATGAGTTGTGTGGCATTGAAGGACTACCCGATGGCCACATACAATGGTTTCACAAAGCGTATGCGACCAATAACAAATCGTGTTTTACCAGAGTACATTGGCTATTATATGCGCTTGCCTAATTTTAGAGGCGAGTTCCGGGCGTTTTCAACGATGACGACTAGGGCAAGTTTACGTAATGAAGATTTGTTGGGATTGGAAGTAAAACTTCCATCAATAGAAATTCAGAAGCAAATTGCAGATATCCTCTCGGCTTATGATGACCTGATTGAAAACAACCAGAAACAAATCAAATTGCTGGAAGAAGCAACCCAGCGACTTTATAAAGAGTGGTTTGTGGATTTGCGCTTTCCGGGGCATGAAAACACGAAAATTGTGGATGGTGTGCCGGAGGGGTGGAGCAGGACAAATATCAATGAAATATTGACATTTCATCGAGGATATGATTTGACAAAAAACGAGATGAAAGCTGGACGATATCCAGTTGTTGGCTCAACTACGGTGATTGGATATCATAACGAATTTAAGATTAAGGGGCCGGGCATTGTAACGGGTCGTTCTGGAAGCTTGGGTAAGTATCAATTTATTTGGGATAATTTCTGGCCGCATAATACATCGCTTTACATAAGCGATTACAAGGATCATAATATTTTCTTTGTTTACAGCTTGCTACAAACAGTGGACTTTGCATCGCTAAATAATGGGGGAGCCATTCCGACATTGAATCGAAACGTGCTTTCTAATATTGAAGTAATTGAGCCGACAGACGAATTGCAAGAGATGTTTGCAAAGATTGCAGAAGCGCAATATCGGAAAATCAGAAATTTGGAAAAACAAAATAACCAATTAAAGATGGCAAGAGATGTACTGTTGCCTAAATTGATGAGCGGGGAAGTGGAGGTGTGACATTATGGATATGCCAAAAGATTTTTATGATATGGTATGTGCGGATATTGAACGATTAAGTAATACTCAAAACTTAAGTGGCGATGAGCGCTTGAAATTACATAGAGAAATGGATGGAAAATATCAGGCGTGTATAAAAAAATGGTATGAGGGATTACGCTGTACAGACAAAGAAGCGACAATTATCTGGTATCAGTCACTTAGAATGTCACCAGACAGTGTACAAGAAAATCTGGAAATGATGAAGGCAAAGCTGGAAACGTACAAATACCAGATGAATGCGGTACAGTTGCCCAAGCCGGAAGTTTCCAATTCTCAGATCGTCAACGTGACCAACAGCGTGAATGTGAATGTTACGTTTGAGCAGGTACGCAAAGAAGTAGAAGAAATGACTTCACTCACGAATGAACAGACACAGGAAGTGCTGGATAAAATCTCTGAGATTGAAGAAGTGGTAAAGTCCAAAGACAGCAAAAAGTCAAAGTGGGAAAAAGTAAAGCCTGTTTTGACGTGGCTGGCAGATAAGAGTTGTGATGTAGGAATTGCATTGTTGCCACTACTGTTAAAACTTTAAAGTATAAAGTTATCTGAGAAAGGAAGTGTTTGCATGAAATATAAGTTTAATTTAATGGCAATTATTGCGGGATTGATTTTCTTTGCAATAGGATTGTTTTTAGCATTGATGGACGCTTTCGTATGGGGTTCACCAACAGCCATTGTGTCAAATATTGGGTGCTCGCTTCTTGCATCTGCTGTTGTAGCACTTATTACAGCACTTCTTGTCGATCGTAGAAAGGAGAACCCACTGGACGAGTGGAAAATCTCGAAGATTTACAGCACTCGTGCAGAAAAAAATGCGGATTCCGACCCGGAATTAGAGAGAGCAAGATATCAGGTCGATGCAGTAGCTTTTGGCTTGAGTAATTTTAGAAATCAGTATGAAAACAAAGTTGAGAGTTGCTTAAAGAAAGGAGTTAACTTTCGAATCCTGACAATGAATCCTGAAAGCGAATTTGTTGCCGCGAGAGAAAGAGAAGAAAATACTGCACCCAATCAAATAAAAAAATCGATAGAGGACTTGGTTGCGTGGGCAGATAAATTAAATGCGAAAAACTATAAAGGAAAGATAATTGTCAAAGGTTATAATTGTATGACGCTTGACTTTTACTGGCGGGTAGATGGAGAAGTTTTTGTCGGACCGTATTGGTATGGACAACTGAGCAATCAAACGATAACGTATGCATTTGCAGATGGTGGAAAAGGGTTTCAGCAATATTCAAATTATTTTGAAAAACTATGGGACAATAGCACGTTGTCTGTACCGTTAACGGAAGTTGAGAAAATTCGAGTGTCCAGAAAGCGAAAGCATTAAAATGAGGTGATCCTATGAGCCGCGAATACTCCGAAAATGTCCTTGTTCAGAATAGTGCAGGCAATTTGCTGCAAAATGTTCTGGGCTGGGAGGTGGTGCTGGCTTACAACTCCGAAAAGCTGGGGCCGGACGGAACGTTGGGCCGCACCAGCTATGGAGAAGTGCTGCTGACCCGGTATTTTCGGCAGGCGCTTTTGCGGCTGAACCCGTGGCTCACCCCGAACCAGCTGGACGAGGTGCAGAAGAAATTCACGGCACACGTTTCCACCGCATCCCTGATGCAGATCAATGAGGAAAAGTATTTTCTGCTGCGGGACGGCATCCCGGTGACGGTCAAGCGGCCGGATGGCCGCACCGAAATCCGAAGCGCGGCGGTGATCGACTTCAAAAACCCGGGAAACAATCATTTCCTCGCCGTAAAAGAGATGAAGATCCACTCGCAGCTGTACCGCCGCAGAACGGACATCGTGGGCTTTGTCAATGGCATTCCGCTGCTGTTTATCGAGCTGAAAAAGCCTACCGTGGATGTGCAGAACGCCTACATAGACAATTATCGGGATTACCTCGATACCATTCCGCAGTTGTTCTATTACAATGCCTTTCTCATGCTGTCCAATGGATTGGAAGCCAAGGTGGGCACGCTTGGCAGCAAGTACGAGTTTTTCCACGAGTGGAAGCGTCTGAAGGAGAGCGATGTAGGCAGCGTGGAACTGGAAACCATGCTGCGGGGCATCTGCGAGAAAAAGACCTTCCTCGATCTGCTGGAAAACTTCATCCTTTACGACCATTCCGGTGGGCGCACCACCAAGATTCTGGCCCGCAACCACCAGTATCTCGGCGTCAACGAGGCCGTCAGTGCTTACGAGAACCGCAAGCTGAAAGACGGCAGACTGGGTGTGTTCTGGCACACGCAGGGGTCGGGCAAAAGCTACTCCATGGTCTTTCTGGCGCAGAAGATCCGGCGCAAGTTTGCGGGCTCGCCCACCATTGTGGTACTGACCGACCGTGACGAGCTGAACCGGCAGATCAGCGATACCTTTGAAAACTGCGGTCTGCTGGGCAAGACAAAGGCTTCACAGTTCATTGCATCCAGCGGTACAGACCTTGTAAAAAAGCTGCAGGGCAACCCCAGCTTTGTGTTTACCCTGATCCAGAAGTTCAATCTGCCCAAGGAGCCGCCCATCTACCCGGATCACGACATTCTGATTTTGTCGGATGAAGCCCACCGCAGCCAGTACGGCATTTTTGCAGACAACATGATGCACCTGCTGCCCACGGCGTCCCGCATCGGCTTTACCGGTACGCCGCTGCTGGCAGATGACCATATCACCGAGCGCACCTTTGGCGGGTATCTGTCGGTGTATGATTTCAAGCGGGCGGTGGAGGACGGCGCAACGGTGCCACTGTATTATGAGAACCGTGCGGATAAGATCGCCCAGTTGGACAAGCCGGAGATCACCGGGCGGATCTTGGATGCCATTGAAGCAGCCGACCTCGATCCTTCGCAGGAGGAAAAGCTGGAACGCGAGTTTGCCAAGGAGATCCATATTCTCACCGCAGATGAACGGCTGCGTTCCATTGCAAAGGACTTTGTGGAGCATTACTCTGACCTTTGGACCAGCGGCAAGGCGATGTTCGTCTGCCTGAATAAGGTCACCTGTGTGCGGATGTACAACTATGTGCAGGAATACTGGCGGGCAAAGATCAGGGAACTGGAAGCCCGGCAGGGCACAGTGACCCAGCAGGAAGCACAGGAACTTGCCCGTAAACTGGCATGGATGAAAGAAACCGAAATGGCAGTGGTGATCAGTCAGGAGCAGAACGAGGTGCAGACCTTCAAAAAGTGGGGGCTGGATATTCTGCCGCACCGTGCCAAAATGGAAAAGCGGGAGCTGGATAAAGAATTCAAGGACAGCAAGAATCCGTTCCGGGTGGTGTTCGTCTGTGCCATGTGGCTGACGGGCTTTGATGTAAAGTGTCTGTCCTGTCTGTATCTGGACAAGCCGTTGAAAGCCCATACCCTGATGCAGACGATTGCTCGTGCAAACCGTGTTTCGGAGGGCAAGAGCAACGGCCTGATCGTGGACTATATTGGTATCGTAAAGGCGCTGCGCAAGGCTCTGGCAGATTATACGGTCAGCAAGAACAGCCCGGCGGGCATTGACCCAACGGTGGACAAAACGGAGCTGATTCAGCGCATCCGCACGGTCATCGGAAAAACGGACGGCTTTCTGGCAGAACACGGGTTCCGGCTGCAGGAATTGGTGGACGCACAGGACTTTGAAAAGATGAGCCTTGTACAGGATGCAGTCAACGCGATGTGCGAGACGTTGGAAACCAAGAAAACCTTCCAGACCTATGCGTCTGAACTGGCGCGGCTGTTCCGCTACGCAGACCGTGACGATGTGGACGATGCCGTGCGCGCCCGGAAAAACGCAATTCTCGCCATCTACGAGGGCTTGCAGCAGAAGCGGAAACACGCGGACAATACCGACCTGATGGTGCAGATCAACGGCATCGTCAACGAGTACATCCATGTGGAAAAGCCGGATCAGGAGGCTGTACCTTCCCGGCAGTTTGACATCAGCAAAATTGACTTTGACCTGTTGAGCCGGGAGTTTGCCCACACCCGGCGGAAGAACCTTTTGCTGCGCGATCTGGATGAACTGGTGAATCAGCAATTGGCGAAAATGCTGTTTGCAAACCCGCAGCGCATTGATTATTATGACCGCTATCAGGAGATCATAGATGCCTACAATGCAGAGCAGAACCGGGCAACCATTGAGAAAACCTTCATGGATCTGATGGAGCTTGCAAGTTCACTGGACACGGAGCAGCAGCGCTATGTGCGTGAGGGCTTTTCCAGTGACGAGGAGCTTTCAGTGTACGATTTGCTGTTTTCGGAGAACCTCACGAAGCAGGAAATTGAAACGATCAAGAAGGTGTCTGTGGACTTGTTGACAAAAATCAAACAGCAGATTGCCAAACTCGACCATTGGACGGACAAGCAGGAAACTAAGGCGATTGTGGATAACCTGATTCGCAATACCCTTTGGCAAGAACTTCCCAATAGCTATGATGTAAGCGATATCCAGACCTACCAGAAGAAAATCTACGAGTATGTATATATGCGCTACCCGGAAGTAGCATAACGCAAAAATCACCCCAGAGAGAACGCACAAGGGGCTATTCTTTCTGGGGTGATTGCGTATCAAATCATCTGAAAATGCTTCAATGCCTCCACAATCGCATCCTCTTTTTCCTTCGGACACTTAGGTCGCCTTGCTTTCCGCAGCGGTCACATCCAACTCGTCTATGCTGACGTCCACTTCGATGTGTCGCTCGACATGGAGTTTGGTCAAAAGGAGAACCGCTTCAACGGTTGATTGCGATTCCAAGGGAAATTCTCGAATCTCTTTTCCATTATAGGGAACAGGGAAGGCAAATACAATGTTCCGAATCCAGTTGCCATTTGGCTGTTTTTCCGGGAAAATATCAATGCGCTCGATGAAGGCGCGCATGAATTCCTTTTGCTCCACCTCAGTGGCGGCATTGTAGACTTCATCGAAGGCCAGAAGCAGGTGATAGATGTTGTCAGCTGTGATCTTCTCCTGATGAATGTCATCAATCTGACCCTGGATTTCAGCGAGCTGGGTTTCCATGTCCTCAATCAGTTCATATTGCTCATCGTAACGCCGTTGCAAATCCAAAGCCTTACGGTCATAATAGGGATCATTAAAGTCCAGTGTGTCCATCTGGTGCTCCAGACGAGATTTCGTACTGAGTCGCTGGCGGAGCTGCGCTTTGATTGCATCGGCCTGACGGTCTAACTCGCTGGTATCGACTGCAGAACCGATTTTCTCTTTGATGGCATCTACGAAGCGTGGATCGTGAACCATAGCGGATACGATGGATGCGACCATCTGATTGATTTCGTTCTGTTCAATGTTCAACCGGAAAGAACATTCGTGTCCAGTCTGCCCTTTGATGCTCTTGCAGAAGTAGTAGTAACGAGTTTTGTTATCCTTGCTGTGAGCCTTAGAGACATTTCCGTACAGATTCCGTCCACAGCAGGGGCATTTCAGAATGCCGGAAAGAATATGCGCGTGGTCTGGGTCACGGACCTTTTCACGCCGCCCTGTGGTACGCTGACGCTTGGTCTGTGCAAGATTCCAGTCGTCCTCGGAAACGATGGCTTCATGTTGACCGACATAGACGGGAAACTCGGATTGCTTCGCAACGTGCATTTCGTTTCGAGTGCCGAGTTTCTTTTCAACCTTGCGGCGACCAAATGCAATCTTACCGCAGTAAATGGGATTGTCCAGAATACCTCTAACAAATACAGCAGAAAACTTTGGAATAGTTCCATTCTGACGGAGCTTTTTCACATAGCCATGGGTGTTCAGATACCGGGCAATACCTGCTACACCATCGTTGGTATGGATAAAGCGGTCAAAAATAACACGGATAACTTCCACTTCATCGTCTGCAATCGAAAGCTCGCCATTTTCCAGCCTATAGCCATAGGGTGCAAAGCCGCCGTTCCATTTGCCCTCACGGGCTTTCTGTTCACGGCCGGCCATCGTTTGAGCACGGATATTCTCACGTTCGATTTCAGCAACAGCAGAAAGAACAGAAATCATTAACTTGCCGGAATCTTTGGAACTGTCGATGCCATCTTCTACGCAAATCAAATTGACACCGAAATCCTGCATAAGCTGCAAGGAGTTCAGAACATCGGCCGCATTGCGCCCAAAACGGGAGAGTTTGAATACCAGAACATAAGAAACGCCGTCTTTACAGTCTTGCACATCTCGTAGCATTTGCTGGAATTCGTGCCGACCTTGAATGTTCTTACCGGAAAATCCTTCGTCAGAATATTCTCCAGCAATGACCATATCTTCATAATCGGCATATTTGCGCAGCTTTTCACGCTGTGCATCAAGGCTGTAACCGTCCACCTGCATGGCCGTAGATACGCGAGTATAAATGTAGCATTTGGTGCGTGCTTTTTTCATAAGAAATCCTCACTTTCGGCGGTTGGTTGTTGTGTGAGATTTTCATGCTGGATATAATACTCTAGCAACCGTAGTACATACTCTGGCGCATGGCGGTGGCCGAGTTCCCATTCTGTTACAGTGCGGTAGGGAATTTGGAAGAAAGTGCAAAACTCCCGGCGGTTCATCCCGGTCGATTCGCGCAGTTCGAGGATTTTGTCTTTGCAGTCCATAAAGTTGCCCTCATATATGTAAAACACGCTACGCAATTATTTTAACATAAAAATAAAAATTACGCAACGTGTAAATCTGCTTATGCAGCTTTACGGTTGGTCGCGCAAAGCAGAGACTCCTTTTGCTCCAGTACAGTTGAGCCATATTTTTGAATCAGCTTTGCCATAACATCGATACAGCGTACAAAGGATGCATTGTCAGTTTCGGTGTCATAGTATTTTTTCAATAGGCAACTCCATTTCCTTGTAGCAGAACTTTGACAGTCCTGCGAATTTTAGAAACATCCCTTGATTCATCCGATCAAAAGTTTCAGTCGTTCCAGCTTTTCCTGTGCGTTCTCCTTCCGTAAGCTGACCCCAATGCAAGAAATCGGAACGCACATTTCCAGCAGGCGGTCGTAGATGCGGGCAGGGGCTGTATCCTGTGGGCGCCGTATCTCGTCCAGCGTCAGGTTGGTGGTGACGATCAATGGCTTCCGGCTGCGGTATCGGCTGTCCACGATGTTGTAAATTTGTTCCAGTGCGTACTCGGTGCCACGTTCCATGCCGAAATCATCAATGATGAGCAGGGGATAGCGGCAGAGCCTGTCCACAATATCATTGCGCCCGGAAAAGCTGCTGTTCAGCTCGTTCAGGATTCGTGCAAAGTTCGTCATCCGCACAGGCACTTCCTGTTCCATCAGAGCGTTCGCAATGCATCCGGCAAGGAAACTCTTGCCGGTGCCAACACCGCCCCAGAGAAGCAGCCCAAGGTTCTCTGAACGCATGGTCTGCCATTGCTCCACATAGCGGTGTGCATAGTGCATCTGAGGGCTGCGGCTATTGTCGTTTTCAAATGTCCAGTCCAGCATTGCCGGGTCTGAAAATCCTTCTGCTTTCAGCCGTCGCACAAGGTCGATGCGTTTTTGCTGGTTGATAAGGGCTTCCTGCTTTTCTCTTTCCGTGCGCTGGCAGCCGCATTCGACGGGATGCTTGTTCTTGCCCATCAGGACAATGCCCTTTGCAAAGAACGCTTCTTTTGGGGTGTGACATTTTCCGCAGTAAAGCAGACCGTCCTCGCCATAATAATCTTCGATATTATCGGGAATACTAGATGGGGGCTGTTCCAAAATTTTTTCGATCGTCTTTATAGGCTTTCTCCTTCCCTGAATGTGTAGTCCGGGATGCCCGGTGCTTGCTTCTGTTCTGACCGCTGCCGTTTCGCCCAGATGCGCAGGGTAGCGGCATGATCGGCGTACTTTTTGCCGGTGGACTGGATATAAGCTGAAAGCTGGTCGATCAGGCCATCTAGTCCGGAAAAGTCGGCTTTGAGCCGCTTGTACTCCATCTCTGTTAAAAAGACGTTCTGATATTCGCCAAAGGTCAAATGAGCAGCTGTTGTTTTTATCAGGTGGTTATCTTTCAGGTTGTTCTTCTTACGTTGGTTAGTGGAACACTTTTGTTCCATAGAAGGTATCATTTCTGTTCCATCAGGTAGAATAGAATCGTTCCATGCAGGGGAACATTTTTGCACTGTCGAAACTTTTACAAAGATGCTGTTGGGCACAGTAATGCGACCTCTTCTGCGCTCAATCAAATCGGCATCTTCCAGCGAGCGCAACGCACGTTTAATGCTCATAGTGCTGCATCGCAGAGCTTTGCTTAATGCAGAAAGAGGGAAAATCACATAGACGAAGCCGCGCTCATCCATCCAGTTGTTCTTTTGAGAAAGAGTTGCCCGGTCAAGCAGCAGGGTGTAGAGCAACTTCGCTGTGTGGCTCAAGTCGGTATCCAGCAGAAAGCGGGGATAGGGCAGATATTGCGGCAAAGGTGTAGTGACAGTCAGGTAGTCGGAAATAAAATTCACCTCCAGTGTTTTTTCATCAAACAAATTTTTGGAAAGCATTTTACTGGCTGTTGGTAGTCTCCAGAAGATGCTGCCGATGCTGCTCTTTCAGATGCACAATATAGCTTTCTGCCTTTTGCAAAGCAGCAATAACTTTTGCTTCAATCTCTACATTTGTCAGAAAGTCGGGATACAGAGCGAAGCATTGTTCGAGACGGAAAATAAAGCTATCAGAGGCACTATTGATTTCACTGAACATTCCTTCGGCATCGGCGACATGATCAACCGTTGCCATCTTTTCTCCTAACTCACGAATGGTCTGGAGTTCGGTGCTGCGCTTTCCCGATGAAATAAAAGGTCGATTCTCCGAGAGCGGATCAGCCGTTTGGATCTTCGATGCGGCAGCAGTAGAAAAATTGTTTTCGGTGACCTTGGAAAGTAATTCTAAATTCTCATAGGTGTCTGCACTATCGTCTGGTTTACCGTTCAGCTTTTCCTCTCGCCATGTTGATACCACGGTGGGCAATGCTTCCGTGGGAGTTCCACGGATAATGGTAGCCTCTCGCTGGGATAGCTTAAGTTTGCCGGATAAGATTTCTTCCTGAATGCCGGGGCAGTATTTTTCCATTAGCTCGACGGTTTTCATGAACTGCTCGGCACGAATTACAAAAGAGGGACTTACATTATTTTCTTTGGCGATTCGTTCCATTGTGTTTTCTACAGGTGGCAAATTGTCAATTTGACAGTTTGCCACCTGTGTGTACTGATTGCCATGATTTCCCCCACGAGTGGATTTTTCAGAATGATACTGTTTTCCAATCAGGAACTTTTTCTGTTCAGGTGTCAGATTCCGACGACCCAGCTGATGTTTGCAGATCCATGCCAGAACATCTTCACGGGTTTCGCAGGTGCAGGAAATCGAGCGGGTGGTATAAGGAATTTCCGGGTGCTGCTGGAGAATCTTATAGCGATTGTGGCCATCAACAAGAATGTTGCCCCAGATAATCAGGGGAGACAGGACTTCACCCTCTGAAAGGATGTTTTCTTCCAGTTGCTGAAATTCTTCATCGGTCAATGCAGGAATCTGAGATTGAAATTCGGGGTCGATGATAAATTCAAACTTGTTTTTTCTCATAGGCAAAATCTCCTTTCAAAAATTTATTGGTGGTTTAGCCGTTCTCCCTACATGGATTTCCAGCCCCCTTTTAGCGGCGTTTTCCGGCTCTCCCTTGCGGGGTCATGGCCGGGTATCCTATGCAGACGGTCATTCGGTTCTCAAGGTTCGATGAAGGCTTGTAGAAAGCCTATCACAATCAAATAAGTATTTTTAGGACGTATCAGGTCCGGTTTTGAGGGAGAAAACCGGACTTGGGAGGTCCGGTTCTTGTGAACGGCTCTGGATAGAGCATACCATAAAATTGCTCGATTTTTTAGGAAGTGATACTTCCGCTTTTTACCTTCAAAACCGGAAGTAATAGTTCCGGTTTTGTGCAATATTGAATGAATCAACGACGATTTTTCGGAAACGATTTTTTCTACAAGAAATTTGCTTATTCAGCGTCTGTTAAGATACGCAGTCGGCACAGTTTATGTGCTGAATATCGGGTTTTGGCGAAGCCCAATAATCGTTTTTGAAGTCGGATTTGTAAAATCAGATTCAAAAATCGTGAGTTGGTACCAACTCGCCCTGCTTGCTGCGGATGCAAACGCAAAAACCTCCTGAGCAAAAAATAACCGTCCGCTTCAAGTTGAACTTGAAAACGGACGGTCTCGATTGCAAAATGATTTTCAAATTTTGGAAAGCATGTTGAGAGGTTTCATAGCGCCTGCAAGCAATGCAGGCGTATATACATCTGCTTATTTTGCGTTGCAAAATACTTGTTGGGAGCACCCAAACCCTTGAACTACATCCCGTGGATGCAGGCTGTTTTAAGCAAATAAAAAGGAAAACGGTTTTACTTCTTGCGGAATTCTCCATATAGCCACTCTGCCAGAGCTGACATAATAGCCTTGTACTTGCTGGTATCCTCAAACAGGGAAGAGAAGGTGTCCTGCGCTTCAAGATAGCTGTCCTGTGCGGCAGTATCAAAGGCTTTGGGGAAGATGCTCTCGGTAAAGATCTGCGGGTCGGAGCTGCGCGCCAGCTTTGCCAGCTTCGGGTCGGCCAGCAGACGGTCATGCAGGGCAGTAAGCAGCACCCGGTCGGCATTGGTGAACTCGCCCTTGAACTTCTCATTGATCTTCAAAATGATCTCGTCCAGCGGCTCCTTGGGGTCGTGGCCGAGAGCACCCTTCTGGGTGACCGGCTCGTAGACGCCTTTGGCGTGTTCCAACTCGATGGCACCGGCAAAGGTCTTTTGCAGCTTGTAATACTCCAGCTGCAATTTGCCCTCCAGATCCAGCGGAGAGACCTCGTCCGGCGGCAGCAGCTTGAGCAGGTAAGCGCAGAATACGTTCTCCTTGTGCAGCTCTTCATCGAACATTCGTGCCACCTGCGAAACGTAGCCGTACCACTTGACAAGGCTGCGCAACAGACGGCGGAACTGGTACCGCTCGGCCTGCGTTTTCTGGTTGTAGCGGTCTGCCACCGGCTTCAAGACGCTGCTCATGCGGCCCACGGCGTTTTTATCCTGCTTGGTGCTGCGGAAATACTCCTTGGCAAAGGCTTCCACGTCTGCATCGGAATAAACGGCAAAGCTCCGCAGCTCCTTCTGGGTCTTGTAAATGAGGTCGGTGTTGACCTCCTGCTCCAGAAAGGTTTCCTGATAAAACGGCTGGAAGGCCTCCCGGATGTCCTCTGCCTTGTTCACAAAATCCAGCACAAAGGTGTCGGTTTTGCCGGGGCAGGTGCGGTTCAGACGGGAGAGGGTCTGCACCGCCTTGACGCCCTTCAGCTTTTTGTCCACGATCATGGTATGGAGCAGCGGTTCGTCAAAACCGGTCTGGTATTTTTCTGCCACGATGAGCACATTGAAGTTGTTGTGGAACTCCTTTTTGGTCTGGCTCTCCGCAATGTGGCTGCCGTCGGCGCGGACGTTCAGGGACTGCTCCGTGTACTCCACGCCGCCGTCCGGTACGGCACCGGAAAATGCCGCTAAGATCTGCACATCGTCATAACCCTGCTCGGCAATGTAGCGCTTGACCTCGTGGAAGTACCGCACCGCCGCCAGCCGGGAGGAGGTGACCACCATCATCTTGCTCCGCCCGCCGATCTTGTGGCTGGTAGTCTCCCGGAAGGTTTCTACAATGATCTTTGCCTTCTGGCTGATGTTGTAGGGATGCAGTTCCTCGTACTTGCGGATGAGCTTCGCCGCTCGGCTGGCGGGCAGGTCGGGGTTGTCCGGGATGGTCTTGGCAATCTTGAAGCAGGTGGAATAGGTCATGTAGTTTTGTAGCACATCCAGAATGAACCCTTCCTCAATAGCCTGCCGCATACTGTAAATGTGGAAGGGGTGGTGGCTGCCGTCCGGGTACTCGGTGCCGAACAGTTCCAGCGTGGCGGCTTTTGGGGTGGCGGTAAAGGCAAAGAAGGACAGGTTCTTGTGCCGTCCGTGGGAGGTCAACTCCTTCACCAGTGCATCCTCCGGGTCGATCTCGTCCTCCGCTTTGCCTTCCAGCTCGGCATATTCCCGCAGTGCGTCCTCGGTGTCGGCAAGGGCGGCTTTCAGCTTCAAAGCAGAGGTGCCGGTCTGGGAGGAGTGCGCTTCGTCGATGATAACGGCATAGTTCTTCCCGGCGGTCTTGTTCACCTCAGTATAGATGACCGGGAACTTTTGCAGCGTGGTGATGATGATGCGTGCGCCGTTGTTGATGGCATCCCGCAGGTCGCCGGAGTTTTTGTCCTCGCCGATGGCCTCCACCGCACCCAGCGTATGGTCGAAGCCGGAGATGGTCTCCTGCAGCTGCGCGTCCAGCACAGTGCGGTCAGTCACCACGATGACGCTGGCAAACACCGGCCTGTTCTCGGTGTTGAACAGGGAAGCCAGCCGGTACGCCGTCCAAGCAATAGAGTTGGACTTGCCCGACCCGGCGCTGTGCTGGATGAGATAGTGCTGCCCGGCACCCTTCTGCCGCACATCCGCCACCAGTTTACGCACCACGTCCAGCTGATGATACCGGGGAAAGATCAGGGTCTTGCCGTCCTGCAGGCTCATGAACTTTTGCAGGATGTCCATCATGCTGTCCTTCTGGAACACTTCTTCCCAGAGGTAGGCGGTAAGGTAGCCGTTGGGGTTGGGCGGGTTGCCAGCACCGCCGTCCCGCCCGGCACCGTTAGAGCCCTGATTGAAGGGCAGAAAGCGGGTGTCCTTACCCGCCAGCCGGGTGGCCATCCACACCTCGGTCAGGTCTACGCAAAAGTAGCTCAGAATGCGCTTGTTGAACTGGAAACACACCTCCCGCGGGTCCCGGTCGTGTATCCACTGCTGTTTGGCGTTCTCCACGGTCTGCCCGGTGAACTGGTTCTTCAGCTCAAAGGCAAACACCGGGATGCCGTTTACCGCCAGCACCATGTCCACCGAGTTGTGGGTGGTGTCGGAGTAGAACCACTGCCGGTTGCAGGTGATCTCGTTTTGGGCGTAGCGCTGGGCATCCTTCTGGTTCAGCGCGGACTCCGGCTGAAAATAGCACACCCGGAACCGCCGTCCCCGGTGCTTGAATCCATACCGCAGCACCGAAAGCAGTCCGTCCGCATCGCAGGCATTGTTAAAGGCCGTGCAGAACTTCCGCACCGGGTTTACCGGGTTCTGCTTTTCAAAAAAAGCCCACTCGTTGGGCTGGGTCTTTTGCACAAAACGGATCAGGGTATCCACAAACAGCCCCAGCTTGGGGTCGTAGCAATCGCCGTTGCGGGTGTAGCCCCCGGCAGGGGAGAGCAGCGCCGCCGCAATGTCCGATTCAAATTGCTTTTCGGTGGTGTTAAGGGGCATGGTTAGACCTCCTTTTGAATTATGAAAACATATCAGAAATTCTTTTGACGTCAGCTATAGCGGTGTTTTGTATCTGTTTGGATAAGTCAGAATCTAGGATGGAATTGGAGTAATCTTGATATATGAAATCAAGACACGGGGAAGAATGAATCCTTTGATAATATGTTTTAAAATCCACTTTATTGGCGATGGTTTCGCTGTCGTATAAATGATAAAAAAGCGATGCATATAGAGATTTTACAAATAAATTTTTGAAAAAAGGTGACTGTTCAAAATAAGAAGAGAAAAATGTTACATAATTTCGCACAACGCGACTACGAATATAAGGAACAAGGTTATATGTGACTGCAATCAGAGAAATATGTAGGGCCTGTAAAGTGTCTTGAAGAAGAGTGAAAACAGCTTTTTGGGCTAAGGGCGTATCGCTTCCGTCTAACGGACTGCCGTAATGATTGAAGTAATTAGTGACTTTTGTCTCGAATGAGTCAGATGGATTGTCGTTGTCAGAAAACACGATGAAACGTTTCGCTTCATCGAGTATCATGGCATCAAGCTCAGAAAAATTTTTGACAGAAAAAAGTTGGTCAGCTGTAATACTGTCTTTGAAAAAGGATAAGAGGGCCTTTTCACCTGATTCTTTTGGAATAGGCTGTTCTAGACCAAAACATGTAATAGGAAGTAAAATGAACTCCGAGGAAAAATTCTCTAGAGTGTTTAAATCATCATAGTAAGAAGAAAGAATTTCTTTTTTCAATAGATTGTAAACTGAATCAGAAATAGAGTTCTTTATTGTTTTAGAGAATTTGGCTAGAGGATCATCAACAATATGAATACTTCCTAAAGTTGAAAAGGGATAGTGCTCGTTATAATCTATATCTAAATATGTGTCTCCGGCTAAGAAGTAAGCATTAGAGCCGGTAGGAATATATTGAAGAAATAATTTTACATAGTTTCGTTTTCTGTACCAGAAAAGACCTATTTCATCCATTACATACTGAAAATCATTGGAATGAACAATATCTTTTAATCCTTGCAAAAGTTCTTTATATTCTAATTGAACTTCATGCATTTTGTCAGATAGATATTTGTTACTCAAACTTTTTCACCTCACTTAGTAACTGAGTGGGAATAGAAAGCTCATTATTAAGTAACATCAGTATTTTATTCATGGTACGAACGCAGTCCTTCCAAACAGAGGGAAGTTTTTGCTCATTATCGCTATCTAGAACGAGATGAAACTGATGTGCTGGATTATCACACTTTAGCAATGAACTTTCCCGGATAGCACCCCATAGTCCATGTTCAAAGGAAGAATCATAGTCATAGAATAGACTGTATAGTTCCTCTTCTCCAACGTCTTTAGCTTTTAGACGGATGTTTTGTTTGTCAAAGTAAGATGTATCCATATCAATGAATTCTTCATCACAGTATTCATTGACAAGGCACTGCAATAACACATAATTGACGTGACCATCTTTAAAGGAGCAAGGATTAGAGCGTTCACGCTCCATGACAAGTTTATACAGCCCAATGCCGTAATATTGGTATTCGTCCCAAATAGTTGGCTTTTCTTTTTCATGCTTTAGAAGATACTTCATTATAATGTAATCTTCGATGATGTTTCTAATAATACTCCGGCCAGAGATTTCGTTATATAATTGATGCTCAATGAGTTCGGAAATGCGTTTATATGCATAAGTAGCAATTCCACACAAGACTATATTTCGAGTGTTTAAAGGCTCTAAGGTGGATGTGATTTGGTCTAGGTATTCAAAAATTTCATGAAGATAGTTTAAATATGTTTCTGGATTTTCTACTAATGTTTCATAGTTTATAGTATATAGTTCACAATCGCTCATTTCACTCACCATCTTCCAAAAAAGAATTAAATTGCTTTTATCAGTTTCGCAACTTGAGATATTTACTCTAGCAATTTCCATGCTACGAATTAAAGGACGGATGAGATGCATTTGTTCATCACTATGTTCAAGAAAGGGATATTTACATATTTCATCAAATGTGTCTTTAGGAATATGAGTCCTTCCTTGCATTAGTTCAAAATAAAGAACAACAAAACGAATGTCTGTTGCAAACTCTGTTTGATGATAATATGCATCTTTTAGCACTGCTTCGATTAAATGGATTTGTTCCTTATAATCTAAACTGGTTTGAAAGATTTTGTTGAAAATAGGAAAGCTTCGATATGTATAAATAAGGGTGAGAGGCGATAATGACTCTTGCCCTGCAATATGTTCAACAAATTCCCAGAAGAGTTGCTGGCTAATATCTTTTAGTGTGAAAATATTTGAGATTGTAGGGAGGTTGACGTTAGGAAGTGAGTTATGGAGCCTTTCTAAAATCCAACGGCACATTTGGAGACCTTTGGAACGACCGTGTTTTTTTAAAATCAAACCAATCCAAAGATACTCTGGGAGTCGTTCGCTTCCCCACGAACTGAGCTGAAGTTTGTCGCCTAGAGCATCATTAAAGGGTGTTATGAATTTGCCTTTCTTGAATTTATGCTGTTCTAGTGTACTGTGATTTACCATTAGAGATGCTACACCTCCCTCTTTCCCGTTACAACCTCATAAATCAAACTTTTCTTGTAGCTTTCTAGTTCTATTACAAGTTGCTCCTTCTTTGCAATCAGCTTGTCTATCTCGGCGCACTTGCCATTGAGATAGTCAGCAATTTCTTTTTGCTCTTCAAGCGGAGGTTCAAAAAGTGGAACCTGAACAAAATTGGAGTAGCGAAGGTCTTGACCATCACGGATGAAATTACAGGTTCGCTGTAAAGCTCGAATATAAATTTCGGACTTGAAGAGCCATTTGTAGTAGTAACTATAAATTTGGCGGCACGGTTTTAGAACAATATAATGCCAAGTGATACAACCGGTTGTTTCACTCATTTCCAAACCACCTTGGAAACTTCTAAGACTGATGATAAAGTCAAACGGTTCAACGTGTTTCCAATCGTCCAATCCCTTATTGGCTAGAACAACTTTTGAACCAGTCAATTCAGTATAGTACTTTTGAGTAATAATACCGTGCTGCTGACTTGCGGTTAATTGCTCATCGCCATTAATTTTTTTCATATCAGAGTTTTTGAACAAATATTTTGATGGAATGATCCCCCAATCAGATGGCAACTCTTTAATCCATCCGATATTGCAATTTTTCATCTCCCGCTCACCACGCACGCCCTTTGTTACAGCCTGCGTAATAACTGTTTGCTTGAGCTTTTTGTATTCTTCGATGCTGGAACGAATTTTGAAAAGCATGATGTCAATACGGGAGCATTTAGAATCCAAATATGCGGAGATTTTATTCTGATCTTCTTTGCTGGGTAATAACAGCGGCTGATTTTTGAACTCTTTGTAGCCCAATGTTTTGCGGATACCAGCACCCATATTATGAAAGGCCATTTTGGTTTCATAACCTTTGAAAAGGTAGGTTGCGTACTGAGGGGAAATCTTTTCTCTGTCTGGAAAAATTGCAAGATAAGCTGAAGTTATGATACCTTTCTCTTTGACTAAAGCAACACGCAAAGACTTGAAGTCAT
>OGOP01000802.1_pt1 | contig 25798 bp, 16 predicted proteins | sample 1552591 | NCBI WGS metagenome assembly OGOP01 (sample SAMEA2580120, study PRJEB22360) | human gut metagenome | biome: human gut; feature: human-associated habitat; material: faeces | place: Denmark | collected 2008/2010 | reverse complement strand
GACCAGCCCTCCCCCCCGCCCCTCCGCGAGCCTCCCCGCCGTATCGAACGGCGGTGTGAAGAACCCCATCGGCACGCAGAACGCCTGCACGAAGAGGTCTGTGACCCTGTTCTGCCCCTTGACGTAGCAGCAGCCCGTGAACGTGCCGCCCTTCTTGAGCACGCGGTACGTCTCATGGAATGCGGCCATCTTGTTTGGGAACGCATGCAGCCCATTGAGCGAGAGCACGCAGTCGAACGAGCCGTCAAGGTACTGCAGATTGCCGACGTCGCCGCGCACGAACTCCACCTGATGCAGGCCGCGTGCCGCCGGCGACTCCATCGCCTGCTGCAGCATCTGCTCCGAGTAGTCGAGGCAGACAATCTTCGCCGACTTCATCCTATGGTAATGCGGCAGCGAGAGCACGCCCGTGCCGACCGGCACCTCGAGCAGCGTGCCCGAGAAGCCTTTCGGGATGCCCTGGAACGCCTGACGGACGAACGACTCATAGCGCGAGCCGCTGAGCTGCCAGAAAAAGCGGTTGGCCAGCCTGCCGAGCAGGCTCTCGTTCTTCATCATGCCATCATAGCCCTTGGAGAGCTGCCCGACTACCGCATACGCATTGTGCACGATCTGTTTGCGTTCCATCTTATCCCTCACCTTTCGCACTGCCTGTTATTCTGTCTCACATTACTTTCTATTTTATCATGCGGACGGTCTGGTGGATATGGGATTTATCACACATGCTATTAGACGCTCTTGTTTCGGCTTGTCTTATTTCTGCAGGGTCTCGCGGTCGATCTCCGTGCCGTCCGGCAGGAAGCAGGCGATCTCCACGCCCGCATCCTTGACGCAGAGCGTCAGGTAGTTGTCCGTCTCTGGCTGCGGCGCGACAGTCTTATCCAGCGCATGGTCGACCCAGAGCCCCGGATAGCGCACATTGCCCGCGACGCCCGTCAGGATGTAGAGCGGGCCGCTCGCATCGCGCTCGAAGTTCTTGATGTGGCCGCGGTTGCGATAAGTGTGCAGGTGCGCCGAGAAGACGACATCGATGCCCGCCTCGTCGAACAGCGGCATCCAGGCGCGCCCCTCATCCGAGAAGCCCTCCTGCCGCTCCGGCCGGTTCGCGATGCGATACTGCAAGGGATCCTTGTGCATCAGCACGATCTTCCACTTCTTGTCGGTCTTTCTGACATCCTCGCGGAACCAAGCCTGCTGCGTTTCGAGGAGGCCCTGATGGAAATCAGCCGCCTCATCCGTCTGCGTGTCGAGCACGATGAAGTGCGCCGGCCCGTAGTCGAACGAGTAATAGCGCCCCGCAAACTCCTCGCTGCCATTTGCCGGCAGGGCGAATTCATGCAGGTAAGCGACCGGCTCGCGGACCTTCCAGTCCTCGTTGTAGGTCTCGTGGTTGCCCATCAGGGGCGCCACGGGGATGCGGTCGATGATGCCCGCGACCGCATCAAACCACGCATCCCACTGGCGGTGGTCCTCGCCGTTGTCGACGAGGTCGCCCATGTTGATAAAGAAATCCGCGCCTTCATTGCGCGCAGCCGCTCCCTGCGCGAGGTGCTTCCAGTCTGTGTAGTCATTCGACTGCGAGTCCGGGAAGATCAGCGCTGAGAACGCGCCGCCGTCGTCCGTCTGCAATGCGTGCCAGTCGTCGCATTGGCCGTCCGCCTTGATGCGGTATTCATACAGCTCGCCCGCCTTGAGGTCCGCGAGCCTTGCCGTGTAGAGCTCGACCGAGACGCCGTCGTCGGAGAACGTCTCGCGCTCCGCCGGGCTCGCGGTGATGTCCTTTGCGCCCTTCAGGCGGTACTCGACGACCGCATCCTGCCACTTCACATCCGACTGCCACATGATCGTGCGCGCATGCGCGTTGTCCGCCGCGATGATCTGGCGCAGATAACTCAGTACCGGCTTGCCCTGTGCCGCGCCGAGCGCATGGCTCGCCAGCCGGTCCGCCAGCTGCGTGCGCGAAAACGCCCAGCCTCCGCCCGCGAGCACCACCGCCCCCGCACAGATGGCGAGGAACTTGCGCCGCGACAGCTTCGGGCCCGCTGTCCTTTCATTCTTGCTTTCTCTATCTTTATCCATGATCTGCGTGTCCTTTCTGGATTCCATCAATCAATCTGTTACTTTCATGATAGCGGATTTCCCTCAATTTTATCTGAGAATCCGTTTTCTACACTTCAAGTATACAAAAAGACAGCCGCTGTGAGAAATGCTTATCTCAAAGCGGCTGTCATACGGAAAAAGCATGAATAGATTAGCTTAATTTACGGTTTGCTCAGACGTAGCGGCAGACATGGTCGACGGCGATGTCCGAGAAGCCGAAAGCCTCGGCTTTCGTCAGGCGGCCGTTGGCCGTGGCGGCAATCGCATCGACGAGCTCGCGGCCTGCCTGCTGGTACGTTTTCTCGCCGCGCACGATGGCGCTGAGGTCGGCGTCCATATTGTCTTCCATGCAGCGGTAGGTGCGCGCATTGGCCGTGACCTTGAGCACCGGCACGATGGCATTGCCCGTCGGCGTGCCGCGGCCCGTCGTGAAGATGATGACCTGGCAACCGGCCGCCGCCATCGAGGTTACCGACGAGATGTCGTAGCCCGCCGTGTCCATGACGAGCGCGCCGCGCTTCGTCGGCCGCACGGCCTGCTCCAAGACCTCCACGATGGGGCGCGTGCCGCCCTTGCGGATGCAGCCGAGGCTCTTCTCGTCGAGCGTCGAGAGGCCGCCTGCCTTATTGCCCGGCGTCGGCTGGCCCGCGCGGCAGTCCTGCCCCGCGCCGGCGAGATGCTTCTCATATTCCTCGCAGACGCGGATGATCTCACGCTGGATCTCAGGCGTCGCCGCGCGCTTCGCGAGGACGTGCTCGCCGCCAATCCACTCGATGGACTCGCTCATCATCGCCGAAGCGCCCATGTCGACGAGGATGTCGCTGAGCTCGCCGACGGCCGGATTGCAGGCGATGCCCGACGTCGCATCCGAGCCGCCGCACTCGATGCCGAGCAGAAGCTCCGACGCGGGAAAGAGTTCCTTTTGCTGCATGCCCGCCTGCTGCGCCATGTCGCGCGCCGCGCGCACCGCCTTCTCGATGGTCTTGAGCGTGCCGCCCTCGTCCTGGATGCCGAACGAGACGACGGGCTTGCTCGTCATCTTCTGGATCTTCTCGCGCAGCGCCGCATGCGGGACCGTCTCACAGCCGAGGCCGATGATGACGACGCCGTAGACATTCGGGTTGCAGGCAAAGCCCGTCAGCACCTTCTGGCTCATCGCCGTATTGGCCGCCACATCCGAGCAGCCCGTGTTGAAGACGATGTTGACCGCGCCGCGCACCTGGCTCGCCACGATGCGGCAGCACTCACTGCCGCAGGCACACGTCGGCAGGATCAGGACGTGGTTGCGGATGCCCGGCCTTCCCTCCGCGCGGCGATAGCCCCAGAACGAGAACGGCTCGAGGTCCGGCGCACCGGCCGACTGTTTCGCCTGCATCACGAAATCATCGCCCGCGAGCTCGCTCTCGTAGTCGCGCGGCACGCTCTTGAGGTTCTTGTCATTGACCCAGTGGCCCTTCTTGACCGGCGCGATGAGCTTGCCGAGGCTCTCGCCGTACTTGATGATCTCCGTCCCCTCTGCGAGGTCAGCGAGTACGACCTTGTGGCAGTAGGGGATGTCCTCCTCTGCCACAAGCGACACTTCCGATGCGCCCTCCTGATAGACGACATCCTCCCCGCGCTTCACTTCCTTGACACACGTCACGACATTGTCGCGCGCATCCATCTGTAATGCATTGATACCCATGCTAGCTCTCCTCTCCTGACCATGCTTTTATTGCTCGTATCGTTTTCGTTGCCTATAGCATACCGCAATTCCAGTATTTCTTCCAATTTATAGATTTTACAGCTCCATAAATCTGATATAATAATAGGCAGAGATACATCAAAAACACGAAAGAGGGAATACATATGCAGCAGGATATGCGCTACGTCTATGAGATCTACCGGCAGAAGAGCTTTTCCAAGGCGGCTCAGGCACTCTTCATCACCCAGCCTGCCCTGAGCATCGCGATTGGCAAGCTCGAAGCCTCGCTCGGCATGCCGCTCTTCGACCGCAGCACGCGGCCCATCAGCCTGACACCCGCCGGGCACATCTACCTCCAGACCATCGAGCAGACGCGGGCGCTCGAGCAGGACCTGCGCCACCAGCTCGACGATATCCGCGCGCTGCGCACGGGGACCATCACCATCGGCAGCAGCCACTTCATCAACGCCTGCATCCTGCCGGAGGTCCTGACGCGCTTCAACCGAAGGTTCCCGCAAGTCAAGCTCAACCTGCTCGAGGGGAGCTCCCACGCCATGGCGCGCATGCTCGAGCAGCGCGAGATTGACCTGACCTTCAGCTGCGACGAGGCCGTCATCCAGGATTTCACGAACACGCCCGTGTTCACCGACACCATCCTGCTCGCCGTCCCGCAGGATGTGCCCTGCCCCGCAGATCGCTCAAAGTACAGCAGCGCGCGCCTGACCGCCGCCGACATCCTCGCCGGCCGCCACCTCGCCCCCGGCTGCCCGAGCGTTGACCTCAAAGACTTCGCCGCCGAGCCCTTCATCCTGCTGCGCAGCGGCAACAACCTGCACGACCGCGCCATGCACTTCTTCCGCGAGGCCGGCATCGAGCCAACCGTCAAGATGGAGCTCTCCCAGATGGCCACTGCCAGCCGTCTCGCCGAGGCCGGCTTCGCCGCCACCTTCCTGAGCGACCGCCTCGTCACCAGCGAAAGCCGCCTCCACTTCTACCGCCTCGCCCATCCCGAGAGCCACCGCATTTTCCACGCCCTGACCAGCCCCAAACGCTACCTGCCAGCAGCCGTCAAGGCATTTATCGACTGCCTGAACGACCTGAAATAATATCGGAATTTAAACGCAAATCGATTATCGTTGTGTTACGCCAATGTAAAATTACTCGTCTCAGAACTGCCAGTTGATGCCGACATTGCCCTGCCATTTCTTGTGCCAGTCGCTGCCGAAGGAGCGCTAGAGGTCGCTGTAGAACTTGCGCACATGCCATCATCGTGCTATAATGAACATAGAAAAAAGAGGCCACCGTAGACGGTTGCCCTCATCTATTGATCAAAAAGATGACCGTGTAGTTGCGAGCTTGGCGGTCATTTTTTTGTGCTTCTGTCTTTTCCGAGGGCATACCCTAGGGAAAAGCAAGCAATCGCAAATCCGAGGACATTCAGGACAATGCCATAGAGCGTTCCTTCGTTCATGCGCATCCCCTCCTTCCAGTTGAGATCTGCCGCAAGGCGACAGTCTGCTGTGGAGGACGTACAAAAATCCCTCCATCGTCAAACAGAAAAGTAATCGGATAGAGAGGACAACCGCCTACCGTTGGTGGCCATCGGGAGCAGAAGATGCTCTCGATTTTTTCATTATAACATACTATCTCAGTAAAGAAAATACATTCCTGGAAGCCATCACCTACTGCAAGACGCACGATCTGATGGCCGACTATTTCCAGAAAAACGAAAGTGAGGTGTTTGACATGGTCAACTTCAAATGGGATCAGAAACGTGCACTAGAGGTGGCAAAAGAAGATGGGGTCGCTATCGGTGAAGCACGTGGTGAGGCTCGTGGTATGGCACGTGGCAAGCTGCTTGGCGAACGCAATGCCATGATGAAAGTTGCACTATCGCTCTTAAAGAAGGGGCTTCCTGTCAGTGTCATCACCGATTCGACCAACCTCTCGCTCGAAGAAGTCCGCAAGATTGCCAAGGACAATGGCCTGGCTTTCTGACAGCGCATAACGCTGGCTAACAAGTGCATAAAAAACAAGAGGCATAGGAGATTTGACTCCTATGCCTCTTGCTATATTCGTGATGGGATTCCTCAAAGGGATGGCTGAGCTGTCGCCTATCGCGCGATGATCAGAACTGCCAGTTGATGCCGATGTTGCCCTGCCACTTCTTGTGCCAGTCACTGCTAAACGTCCGCTGGACGTCGTTAAACTTTGCATGAGCTGCCTCAGATAAATTTTATGGTTGACATTATGAGATATATCTCATAAAATATAGATAGGAGGAATTTATGAAATTTGAAGTCAATTTTTATGAGACAACAGACGGCAAGAAACCTGTAGAGGATTTCCTATTGGGGTTGGAAAACAAAATGCAGGCCAAGATGGTGCAGATGATGGAACTGTTGGAAGAAAAAGGCACTGCCTTGCGTGAACCTTACACTAAGCCTTTGGGCGATGGTATTTTTGAGTTGCGATGCAAGCAGGCCAGCAACATTTCTCGTGCCCTGTTCTTTTTCTTCCTTGACGGTAAAATCATCATAACAAATGGATTCGTAAAAAAGACCAATAAGACGCCACCAAAGGAAATCCGTTTAGCAAAGGAAAGACGTGCAGATTACATACAACGACAGGAGGAATCGTCATGAAAAGCTTACAAGAATTCAAAGCCGAGCGCATGAAGGATCCGGCATTTGTGAAAGCATACGCTGAATCGGAGCCAGAGATGAATATCATCCGTGCAATCGTCGATGCACGCAATCAACAGAATCTTACGCAGAAAGAATTAGCAGAAAGAACCGGCATTGCACAAACTGAAATCAGCCGCATCGAAAGTGGAACCCGCAACCCGTCCTTAAAGATTCTACAGCGCTTGGCAGATGGCATGGGAATGGTTCTCAAAGTCTCGTTCGAACCCAAAAAGAAAATACATGCGTGAACAGTCACGCACAATTGACGAAATGACTTCCTGTCAGTGTCATCACCGATTCGACCAACCTCTCGCTCGAAGAAGTCCGCAAGATTGCCAAGGACAATGGCCTGGCTTTCTGACAGCGCATAACGCTGGCTAACAAGTGCATAAAAAACAAGAGGCATAGGAGATTTGACTCCTATGCCTCTTGCTATATTCGTGATGGGATTCCTCAAAGGGATGGCTGAGCTGTCGCCTATCGCGCGATGATCAGAACTGCCAGTTGATGCCGATGTTGCCCTGCCACTTCTTGTGCCAGTCGCTGCCAAACGAGCGCTGGACGTCGCTGCAGAGAAGCTTGTGAGCATCGAGGTGGTTGTACCTGGGGCTCTGGCGACGCATCTTACGGTATGGTATAATGAACGCAAAAAGAAAAAACAAACTCCTGGATTCCTGCTATGAGCTTCGCTGCTACAGCATCTTCGTCCAGAAAGTCCGCGAGGGCATCCAGAACGGACTCGAACTCAGGACTGCCATCCGTCAAGCCATCACCTACTGCCAGACACACGACCTGATGGGTGATTATTTCCAGAAAAACGAAAGTGAGGTGTTCGACATGGTCAACTTCAAATGGAATCAGAAGCGCGCACTGGAGGTTGCAAAAGAAGATGGTATTTCCATTGGTACGCATAACGCCATGATGAATGTTGCGCTAAACTTGCTCAAGCAAGGCATTCCGATGAAGGTCATCACAGATTCGACTAAGCTTTCTCTTGATGAAGTCCGCAAGATTGCCAAGGACAATGGCCTGGCTTTCTGACAGCGCACAACGCTGGCTAACAAGTGCATAAAAAACAAGAGGCATAGGAGATTTGACTCCTATGCCTCTTGCTATATTCGTGATGGGATTCCTCAAAGGGATGGCTGAGCTGTCGCCTATCGCACGATAATCAGAACTGCCAGTTGATGCCGATGTTGCCCTGCCATTTTTTGTGCCAGTCGCTGCCGAACGAGCGCTGGACGTCGCCGTAGAGGGTCGTGCGATCACTGAGGCGATACGTGCCGCCGAGGCTGGCTTCGTACCAGGTGCTGCCGTAGTCACGCGACCAGTCCATGGTCTCACTGTCGGATGCTGAGAGCTGCATCGCGCGGCGGCCGCCGAACTCGTGCAGTGCGGAAAGGCGCAGGTAGTAGTCGAGCGGTTTCGTGGCGTCGGGCGTGCGGCGGCCGAAGACGAAGCCGACGCGACCGATGAAGCTGTCGTAATCATCGAGATGGACCTGCTTCTCGCGCGCTGTCGTGTAGTGCGTGCTGCCGAGGTGGCCGTAGACGAGCTGGGCCTGCGGCTCGATGAAGACGCCTTTATCATTGAGTTTCATCGTCTTGCCGTACTCGAGGCTCAGGCTTGCCGCGCGCGTACGGTAGTTCGCCTGATCTGGATACGAGCCCGACGTGTGGAGGTTCACATCGTCGCGGCCCCACTTGGCGACGGCGTCCGTGTAGACGCCCGAGTCGCCGAACCATGTGCCGTAGACGCCAGCTGCCAGCGAGTGGTTGCTGCTCGTGCCGTAGTCGTAATGCGGCGAAGCGATGCCACGCTCGCCAAACCAGCCGTAGAAGCTCTTGGGATTGGCCGCATAGTCGTAACCGAGCTGCAAAGCGTGATAGCGGCTGTCATAGCCCGGCCCGTCGAACTCGCCGCCGTACATGCGCGCCCAGATGCCCGATTCGTCTTTCTTGTCCTTGAGGAACCGCAGCTCACCCATGCGCTGGCGCAAGGTCTCGATGTCCATGCGGTAGGAGCCATAAGCGTAGTCCGCCGCACCGATCAGCGGCTTTGTGTCCTTGTTGATGGTCTTTTCGAGCTTGGTCAGATACCATTCCGTGTCTTTGGCATTGGTTACCCCCATCGTATTGCGCACATAACTGCCATTCTGGATCGTCGGCGTCACATCCCAGAGGCCGCCGTCATCGAGCGTCAGGCCGCTAAACTTTGCCTTGCCACTCTTATCCGTAACAAGCAGCTGGTATTTCGTGCCTGTGACTTCATGGCCCGTCAGGAAGCTCTGATCGTGGACCTGGATCAGGCCTGTGGAACCTTCCGCTGCTTTGTCGATGTACACTTTATCTGCATGCAGCTTACCCGCCGTCTCGAGCTGATCCAAGTCGGACTTCATACGGAAGACGCCGCCGTTGCCGCTGTACGTGTCAACATCGAGCCGCTGGAGGTCGGGATTGTAGGCCATATTGACGACACCGCCATTTTCATGCGTGAGTTTCGTTACCTGACTGCTGGCCGTCATATCCCAACGGGCACCGTTGGCAAGAGTCAGCTCTGTATCTGCCGGCATATTGGCCCCAGAAGCAGTGCCGCTTGCATCATTCGCCTCTACCGTTGCAGCCATCAAGCCATGCGTCGTCGTATCTGGCTTGAATCCATCAATGATGGACTTGCCGCGAAACAGGGAGTCCGACGTGTTGAGATTGAGCTGGATGGCACCGTTGTCCGCCGATTCCAGATCACCAAGGATGACCTTGCGGCCCGCGCCCATGGCGGTAACAGAGCTGCCATTCCCGGTGCTGTAGATGGCGTTCTGGCTGCCCACAAGGGTCATGCCGCCAGCGAAGGTGACATGACCTGCGTCATCCGTCTTGACCACATTGTTGATGATGCTTTCTTTACTGTTTTTGGCATTGCTGTTCACCATAAAGACAGCACCATCGCCAATCTCAGCATTGGCATGATTGAAGGAATGGAGAGCAGATACATCCTTAACCTTATCGGGTGCCGTAACAGAGATATGAGCATTCTTCCCTACCGTAAGCATCGTATTTTTTCCATCTGTAAAGGTATACCCGGCAAGATGATTCGTGCCATTGCGGATACCTTCTACTATCGGAGCACCACCATTAGAAAGATCAGATGCTTTTACAGTAACAGACAGATTGTCACCAATTGTCATATTGGCTGGAGCCCCATTCTTTTGATTTCCCGAATTAAGATCAACACCAGTATTGCGGATACCTTCTGCGTTTTCATAATTAACAGCCTGGACCTGAACATGAAAATTATCACCAAAGAAAGAATCTGCCAGCATATTCCGCATGCCGCTGACAGCGGATCCTTTTGTTTCCCTGCTGGTATTTACAACAGATACAGAAACCGTGCTGTCATTGCCTACGCTCATATGACTTTTAGAATAATTGTAAACGCCATATACAGAATTTGCCGCATTTCCGGTAGAATCGATACTGACACGCAGGCCATCATCAGCAGAAAGTGTAGCATCATGAAAGGCTTCCAATCCATAAATAGTGGACACTTTTCCGCCATTCTGGATGATGGACAAAGTGCTGTCCTTCCCGATATCTACGGCTGAACTGAACTCAGCAGAAACTCCTCGCAGAGAAGAACTGCTTCCATACTTTTGGGTAATGCACAAGACGCCGTTCTTTCCAAGATTCACCCCTGAATTTACAGCTGAATAAATTCCGTAGATGTCCTGTACCGAACCATTATCAATCATCATATTGTCCTGGTTATTTTCTCCCAGGTTGACGGTTGACCCATATACAGCATTAATTCCCGTTACACTTCCTACGCTACCATGATTCACTGTAATGTTTTGCCGGTTATATTTTTTCTCCTTGACTATGGAGCCATCCTCAGCATCTATTCCATCAATGTTGGCAGCTTTTCCGCCAGTTTGTGTAATACTGGTCTCTCCATAATCACCAATATACAGTTTTGAATTAGAGTTTAAGGAAATTCCAGTAATGTGACGAACTGCACTGTCTTTTACACTAACATCATTGTGACTGTATTCCTTTATGGAAATATCTGCCGTGTCTCTCTCTTTATCTTCTTCTGATGGATTATAAGCAGGATTTTTATTTTTGGTCTGCTGCCAGCCCGACAAAAACAGTCCATAAGCAAAATCAGCATTACGCTTGTCAACCGTTACCGTATTTTTCAGTCCTGCACCAATCGTACCGTTTTTTGTATCCTGTACATAAATACCAACAACATGGCCTTTTCCATACGATGCCGATTTCTCAGGTTCAGTATCTACACCTTCCTGGCTGGTTTCAACGGTCATACCGTCTCCTATGGAAAAATCGGTTCTGGAAAGAAGAATGCCCTCATTATTGATCAGCTGGCCCTGATTTTCCTGGGAAGGCGACTGTACCCCGATTGTCGATATCAGATGGGCATCACTCCCAATGGTAAGGAGGTTATGAGTAAGAGCCTTGTTCTGATGATTAGAAGGATGATCATGAACGCTTTCCAGCGCCCGGATGAGTGTTTGTCCCGTCTCCTTATCCGCCACTGCTTCTGCGGTGCTGGCAAAATGGTCCCCAATACGGGTATCGCCATAAAAAAGCGAATAAAAACCGTATGCCTGGTTGTATTTAAAATTACCGACCTTCAGGGAGAGGGTTACGTTATCCCCCACCGTCATATGGCCAAAGTGGTTCTCCAAAGCAACAGCACACACATTCTTGCCAACCTGATTTTTAGGAGCTTTTGCATTTACCGTAATGGCAGTCCCTTTCCCTACATTCACAGTCGTGGAAGAAATATGCCCGCCGTTCTTTTCGTAGGCAGCATTGGCCGCATCCGATTCATCCGGAATGCCATGATGGGTATCCACCCCTTCCAAGTAGATGCCGGAAGTATTGTAATAATTTCCGACTGTATCCACCTTGATATTGAGCCCATCAGCCAGTTTCACCGTGCCCGGGTAGTTATCCTGTACCCAGATGCCGTTAGCTTCAGCAACGTTACCTTTACTCCTACCGACTGTAAAAGTGCCGTTGATGGTTTTGGAGTTTACCGTGGTCACGCCTTTGTCATCGGCGGCCGCGGTGGAGGCAATTTCCAGGATTGCTGGCGTTTTGCCATCAGTGATGCTAACGTTCTTGAAATCATCGCTGACCGTCTGTCCCGGGTCCTTCACTACTACCGGCTTATCCAACGTGGTTGCTGCCTGGGCCGTGGGCGGCTCTGTGCACGAAACGGAAGCCAGTGCCGTCAGGACGGCTGCTGCGATGGCGGCCGTTCCCCTGCGGCTGTGTGTGTGCTTGCCGTGGCGGCGGGCGAGCTCCGATACGACGACATAGCTGCTCCTAGCTTCACTGTAGATGACACTGTAAATCCTGTTCATGTTGTATGTTCCTCCAACATTTTCACGTACTCGTGTTCTCATCCCCAGGCGTTCAAGCATGGGAACGATATTATTTTCTAAAAGATAAATTTATACCCTGCTGTTGAAGGAAGGTCAAATAATGGGCGGGAAAGCGTCTCTAATACAAAAAAGAACGACATTTTGTCGTTCTTTTAGATTATGTTCGGTTTCTTTACATGTATTGTACCAGGCTGTGCCCCTGAGAGAGACATATTCCCATGATTGTCTTGACAGTACCCGCCGTTTTGCTTTATCCAGCAAGTGATGCGATGTATCTGTAAAAACAGAATGCATTACTGCGGGGTATTGTTTTCTTTATGGACGGGGACCTGCAGGCGCAGGACTTCGGAGGTCTTGCGGAAGTCGTGCGGGTCGATGACGCCGATGATCTGGCAGGTGAAGTCGCCAACCATCGTGCAATGCTCTTGCTCACAGTAGTCCTTCAGCTGGTCCATGTACGAGCGTGCCTGCTCGAAGTCGTCGATGTAGACGCAGGCGCTCGTCGTGCTATTGCGCCACTCGGCTTTCAGCTGTTTGGCCTTTTCCTCGTCTTCGATGATCACGCCGATCTCCGTGGTCTTGTAGATCCCCGCCTCAAAATCCTCCAGCGGGATACGCAGGAAGGCATGATAGGGATATACCCCGCGGATGCCCTGCTGGCGCAGCTCCCCCTCGATCTCCGAGAGGTCATAGACGATGCTGCCGAAGTCTTCCTCAAAGTAATCCCGCACGGCAGGCTTCGTATAGGTATAGCATGGCGGGATGTACTTCAGAATGAACGACCCCATGGGCGGACGCGTATGGAAGTAATCGAGCCACTCGAGGACGCGCCGGATCTCCTGCTGCTGCCACTGGATTTCCTTCATCTTCGCATCGAGTTCATGGAGTTTCTGACAATACTGGTCCGCCAGAAAATCGAAATCCGAATGGTCCAAGATTTCCTTGATTTCCTTGAGCGTCAGTCCAAGGTCCTTGTTGTGCTGGATCATGTGGAATACCGTGCTCTGCAGGACGTTGTAGATGCGGTATTTGCTATCGGGGTCGACATCGCTCGGCTTCAGCAGACCCCGCTCGTCGTAGAGCCGCAGGGTCGCCAGTGTCGTATCGTTGAGCTTGGCCATGCGGCCGATCGTGAGTCGATTATTCTTCATGATGGCCCTCCACAAAATCACCTTGCTTGCTTTGCTCCGGTGTGAGCCCGACCAATGCATCCAGGGTCACATGGTAGAACTGCGCGAGCTGGACGAGCCGCTCGACGGACAGTCTGCGGCGGCCAAGCTCGTACATGCCGTAAGTCGCCTGGCTGCAGTGGAGTATTTTCGCAACATCTGCCTGTGACAGGTTATGCTGCTCGCGCAGGTCTCTCAGTTTCCTGACCCAGATGGCCGGTTGGGGACATCTCGCCTCTCTAGCCACAGGTGTACCCCCCCCGCGTACATTTGTTCTCTCAATGGTTGTTGTGCTCACATCCATAGAATCTCTCCTTCTCGTATTGGATTTGTGGGACCAATTTACTCCGATGCCGAACAAAATATCTAATACACACTTAGTTTCATTATAACCCGTATCTTCGGATGAAGGTCAAGCTACATTTTGATTTATTCGAAATATCCCCCTTGTCTATGTACAGGACACGACAATGAGACATATCATGGGACAGCAAAAAGGCCGTACAGGCTTTCGCCTGCACGGCCTTTTCTGTCCAACTCGTCTATCGGTTCATGCCTGATCGCGCAGGCCCACGAGGTAGTCGAGCGATACGTGATAGTATCGGGCCAGCTTCACGAGGTTCTCGATCGAGATCCGGCGCTTGCCGAGCTCATACATACCATAGGCAACCTGTGTGCAGTCTAGGACCTTCGCTACGTCTGCCTGCACCAGATTATTCGCATCGCGGAGCTCTTTCATCCGCTTGGACCAAACAGCGACGTTCTTTGCTGCTTTCAATGTTATCTCCTGTTCTGCCAACCAACCGAAAATAACCTTTACTTTAAGTTTAGGCGCCTGCCTGACTCTTGTCAAGTCGTGCAAGAATCTCCGCCATCTTCTGCTCGAGAGCGTCGATGCGCTTGTCCTTGTCGGCATTGTCCTGCTTGAGTGCTTCGATTTCTTTGGCCTGCGTGTTGATTACTTTCGCCATCTGCGTCTTCGTCAGCGCATGGTGGCCCGAGCCACCTGGGCCAAATTTGAACGTCACGCCCGCGTTGATGCCCGCATCGCCGTTGCCGAACGAAACGCCGAAGTTGACCATGCTGTTCTCATCCGGCTGGTAGAACGCGCCGACCGCGCCCGCATTCGCGTTGCGGTAATGGCCGTAGCCCACGGCGAACTGCGCCTTGTCGTCCGGATCGAACTCCTGCATCGGATGCAGTGCCGCTAGAGCATTGCTGCCCGCCGCCGCACGGCTGATGTCGTTCTCGACGCGGTTGTACTGCATGTTCATGTCGCGGTAGATCTGCTCATTGCTGGCCGCCGTGACGCCATTGACATAGCCCACATTCGCCGCGCTGTTCGGGTCACTTGCATCGCTGACAACACCCGTGATCACACGGCCCGTCTTGTTGCCCTTTGCGTCCTGGCCGCTGATATCGACCTTCGTAGCCGTATCCTTGCTGCCAATCGTCAGTGTCTTGCCATCCGACTGGACCAGGCTACTGCCCTTGATGCCGCTGATCGCTGCATTGACCGTATCACCAGTGACAAGATTATTGTCGCCTGGAGCAACCGTGCCGGTACCGAGCTTCTTTGCCCACTTCGACGTATCGATGTTCGAGGCATCGACATTGGCTTTCTGCGCCATATCCGCGACATTGGCCTTTTTGTCCATATCGTCCTTCATCGTATTCTTGATGACCTGTTTGCCCGCATCGGTGATATTGCCGAGATCTGTATCAGCCTTCGTCTCGAGTTTCGTATTGATTGTCGAGCTGCTGTCCTTTAAGTTCTGGATATCGCTCGTGTTCTTTGAAATAGCATCTGCATTCGTCTTCACCTGCGTATCAAGCGTATCAATCTTGTTGTTGATGGCCGTGTCTGCGGCAACACGCTCCTGCTGCTCGGCGTAGAGCTGGCTGCCATTGACGGCATCCTTGCTCGTCTCTGCTACTTCACCGGCCTTGAGGTTCTTGATGGTCGTGCCGTCTGTACCAGCAAGCGTTACCGTGCCTTTATTGGAGTCCTTGTCATACTGGACCGCACTGTCGGTGAGGCTGTTCATGTTATTCGTGATGTTCGTGATGGCCGCCTCGCGATCATGCTTCTCCGTCGAAATAGCATCAGCGTTCGCTTTCACCTGCGTGTCAAGCGTACCGAGTTTGTCGTTGATGGCTGTGTCTGCGGCAACACGCTCCTGCTGCTCAGCATAGAGCTGCTTGCCCGTGACGGCATCCGTCGAGGAATCCGAGAGCGTGCCGTCCGTGAGGTTCGTGATAGCCTTGCCGCCCGCATTGATACCATCTATCGTGATGGACGGGCCCGTTGTACTCCCCTGTTCACCCGACTGGATGGTCAGGCCCTTGCCATTGATAACGGTCGTATAGGTCGTGGTCTTCTTCTGGTCATCCTCGCCTGTCGTTTTCGTCGACGTGTACGTGCTGCTGTTCAGGTCCTTGAGGTCCTTAGCCAGCTTCAGGTTCATGACGGCATTGCCATCGTTACCGACTTTGCTCGAGACAACAGCGATATTGTCGGAAGTCCAGTCCTTGTCATCATATGACTTATGGGCCTTATCCGCACCGAACGTTGTGCCGCTGAGTTTCAGTTGATGATCGAGTTTGACATTGGCAACATCGCCAGTATCGCCGACATACTTCATGCCGTCATCGAGCGTGGCAACGGTATGTTTATCGTTCGTATTATCCTTATCGTTGTAGACAATGCGAGTGATACCATCCTTGCCATCCTTGCCGTTGACGCCAGCAGCGCCGGTTTCCGTCTTGATGATTGTCGTGGTTTTGCCGTCTTTGCCATCCTGCCCTTTCGGACCGACAAGGCCGATAGACCCGTCTTGGCCGTCTTGGCCGTCATGACCGAAGACAACGTTATCTATGCCACCATTGAGCGTATCATGGATAGCCGTGTAGACCGTGCCGCCCGTGACAAGCTGCTTGGAGCCGTTGGTGTCCGATTGGGTAGGATCAGCGACCTTGCCGGTGCCGATAGCGATACCCCAAGCATTTTCGTTGGCCAGTTTTTCTTCATCAGTTGCGTCAGCTGTACCATCAGCATTTTTCAGCTTACTGCCAATATTGGATGCATCGATATTAGCTTTCTTGTCCAGGCCACTCTTGACATCCGTTAAATCCGTATTGACATCTTTGACCTCTGCCTTGACAATGTCACTGACATCGCCGAGTGTAGCGGCATTATTTTTCTGATCATCCGTGTACTTGCCATCTTTGACGACACTGCCGATATTGGTGATAGCCTTGCCGCCCGCATTGATACCGTCCTTGGTCACAGATGGGCCATTCGTGGTCGTGCCATCTGTCGAGGACTGGATGGTCAGCCCCATGCTGTCGATGGTCGTCGTATAGGTCGTGCTCTTCTGCTGGTCGCCAGTGCCTGTCGTCTCTGTCGTCGTGTAGGTGCTGCTGTGCAGGTCCTTGAGGTCCTTGGCCAGCTTCAGGTTCATGACGGCATTGCCATCGTTACCGACTTTGCTCGAGACAACAGCGATATTGTCGGAAGTCCAGTCCTTGTCATCATATGACTTATGGGCCTTATCCGCACCGAACGTTGTGCCGCTGAGTTTCAGCTGATGATCGAGTTTGACATTAGCAATATCGCCAGTATCACCGGCATACTTCATGCCGTCATCAAGAGTGGCAACGGTATGTTTGCCATCGTCGTTCTTAGCATTCTGGTAGACAATGCGGGTGATGTCCTTGCCGTCGACACCAGGTGCACCAGTTTCACCCTTTTCACCAGGCTGACCCTTTTCGGTCTTGATGATGGTCGTCATGATGCCATCCTTGCCGTCTTTGCCATTCAGACCGATAGAACCGTCTTTGCCATCTTTACCGACTGTGATGTCCGTCAGGCCGCCATGGAGGGCATTATAGACCGTGCCGCCTGTGACAAGATCGGTGTTATTTTCCGTCACCGTGCCGTTATCTTCGACATCGATAGCACCATTCGTTCCGTTCGCCGACAGATGCTTGCCGAGATTGACGCTGATGCCCGTCGCATCAACTGTAATGCCCGTTCCGGCCTTAGCGGATATTGTCTTGTCCGTGCCGAAGGTGATGCCATTGCCTTCCGTATAGGTGACGTCAGCAATCCTATCGTTGAGCTGCTTGACGTTGACGGCGTCTGTATCATCGGTACCGGCCTTCACGTTGGAAATTGTCGTGCCGCCTACACCAGCCAACGTAAGCTTCGTCTTATCAACAGTCGTGCCACCTTGGACCGTGTCGTACTGGACAGCACTGCCGCTCACCTTGCCGAGCTGGGTATCGAGCTCTGTCAGGTTCTGGGCCGTGGTCTTGTCAGTCTTGACATAAGTGCCATCCGAGGTCGGACGGACTTCCTTATAGACCGTATTGCCCGTCACCAGCTGCTTGGAGCCGTTGCTATCGGCATCTTGAACAGTCGAATCAGAATTAGCAATACGGCCGGTGCCAAGGGCATTGCCCCATGCATTTTCGTTGGCCGTGACTTCTTGCTTTTTAGCTTCATCTGTCGTGGCGTCCGCACTGAATTTCGAGAAATTCTGTCCTACATTATCGGCACTGACATCCACCTTGCCACTCAGGTCAACGGTCTGTCCACTTCCTCCAGAAAGCTTAGCCCCTTGGATTGCATCATAAACAGCACTACCAGTGACAAGACCGTCATCGTTCTGAGTGACCTGTCCTTTCTTGATGTTGACCATATAGGCTGTGGCATCGCCATCCTGCTTGGACGTTACCGTCGTGAGTATGCCATCGACGACTTTGACGGCACCCTTGGCCAGATTGCGGATGACAGTCTTGCCATTATCGGAGATATTGTCCATGTCGATATTGGCTTTGTTTGTCAAGGCCGTGTAGACCGTGCCGCCTGTGACAAGCTGCTGGGAACCGTTAGCTGCTGGATCATTTTTTTCCGTTTTCACAGGATCTGCAATCACGCCGGTGCCGATTGCTGCGCCCCAAGCATTTTTGTTGGCTGTCTTATCGGCAACCGTAACAGTTGTACCATCTGCTTTGTAGCTCAGCTTATCGCCAATATTGGATGCATCAATATTTGCTTTGCTGTTCAGGCCGTTCGTACCCTCTGTCAAATCTTTCGTAGCTTTATTGACAATAGTCTGGACATCGCCGATGTTAGCAGCATTCTTCTTGTCGGTATCCGAGATGGTGTACTTTCCCTCCGTATCCTTCGTAATACCGTCACCAATATTAGTAATCTGCTTGCCACCACCATTGATGCCATCTATCGTGATGGACGGGCCGCTCGCCGCCGTTGTACTACCTTGTTCACCCGACTGGATGGTCAAGCCCTTGCCATTGATAACGGTCGTATAGGTCGTGGTCTTCTGCTGGTCGCTCTCGCCTGCCCTTTCCGTCATCGTGTACGTGCTGCTGTTCAGGTCCTTGAGGTCCTTGGCCAACTGGATCTTGAGGCTGCCATCTACGTTATTGACACCGATATTGCCAAGGGACAGGTCGCCCTTTGCACCGCCGATAATATTGAGGGTTTCGTTCAACTTCTTGGCAATGATTTTCGTCGTATCCTGACTGTCATCACCGGCATACTTCATGCCGTCATCGAGCGTGGCAACGGTATGTTTGCCATCGCCGTTCTTATCATTCTGGTAGACAATGCGGGTGATGTCCTTGCCGTCGACACCAGGTGCACCAGTTTCACCCTTTTCACCAGGCTGACCCTTCTCGGTCTTGATGATAGTCGTCGTGATGCCATCCTTGCCGTTTTCACCGTTTTTACCATTCAAGCCGATGGAACCGTCTTTGCCGTCTGTACCATCCTTGCCATCTTTACCGACTGTGATGTCCGTCAGGGCGCCATGGAGGGCATTATAGACCGTGCCGCCCGTGACAAGATTGGTGTTATTTTCCGTCACCGTGCCATTATCTTCGACATCGATAGCACCCGTCCCGGTCGCCGACAGATGCTTGCCGAGATTGACGCTGATGCCCGTCGCATCAACTGTAATGCCCGTTCCGGCCTTAGCGGATATTGTCTTGTCCGTGCCGAAGGTGATGCCATTGCCTTCCGTATAGGTGACGTCAGCAATCTTATCGTTGAGCTGCTTGACGTTGACGGCATCTTTCTCATCGGTACCGGCCTTTACATTGGTGATAGTCGTGCCATCCGTGCCGCCTGCCAGCGTGATCTTGCCCTTATTCACGGTTTTACCATCTTCGTTCATGTCGTACTGGACATCGCGACTGCTCAGGCTGCTGATCGTCTCAGCATTCGTCTTGACCTGACTGTCCAAAGCAGTCAAGTTCTGCGCTGTAGTCTGATTGGCTTTGACATATTCACCATTGTTTGCCGGACGGACTTCTGCTTTGATCGTGGTATCCGTTACGAGCATATCAGCAGGCGTGGAGATGTTGCCGGTGCCAAGGGCCGTGCCCCAGGCTTTTTCATTTGCTGTGATGTCGCTCGTGTCAGCAGCTGTCGTGCCGTCAGCTTTCTTCAGGTTGGCACCGATGTTGGAGGCATCGGCATTTGCCGTTTTGCGCAGCTGTGCGACGGTGACGGCATCCTGATTGTCGGAGCCGTCGGCTACGTTGGTGATGCGACGGTACTTGGTATCGCTGCCATCTTTACCGTCACCAATGGATACGTAGGAGTTTGGCGCATTGCTGCCTGTCAGATAGCCCGCCTCTTTGCTTACCGCCTCAGTTGCCAGGGAATTATAACCAATGGCAATGTTGCCGTTGGCTGACTTTGCACCATAGCCAAGGGAAACAGAGCCTACACCGCTGGCATCTGCAGACTTGCCAACGACTGTGACCTTGTCTGTCGTATCTGTTGGATCTCCAAATCCGATTGACGGGCCAAAGAGGCTGTTAGCGCTGAATGCACTGACAGGCGCTGCCTTTGCGGAAGCACTAGAGGAATTGGTGTCCTCATCATCCCACTCTTCTTCATCGCCGAAGAAAGGATTCCGTTTCGCGCCAAGCTCTTCCCCATCACCAACCTCATCTGACGTCGCTTCATGTATTGGGCCACCGTCTACTACCGTATAGCTGCCATCCGGATTCGTTTTGCCAACTTCCCAACCAGTAAAGGGAGAACCGCTACCCGATTCAGTAGTACTGACATCATCGCCGCCGATGAATACGCTGTTCGTCGCTTTTTCCTTATCCCAGGTGCCGATGGCGACAGAGTTGCTGCCGACTTTGTTGCTGTTGCCGAGGACAACGGCATTGTGCGTGCCTTCATTGATCGTGTTGCCGTTGCCGTAGACATCGGACAGCGTGCCTGCTACCGTGTTTTTATAGCCAACGGAATTCGAGCGATCCCCCGTGACACTGACGCCAGAGCCGATGGCCACCGTCTTGTCGCCGGATGCGCCATTGCCATTATAGTTGACCGTGGTAGATGTAGCATCTGAATCCTTGACGCCAAAGAAATGAACGGCACTGCCCGAAGTATGATTCTTCAAGTAATCAAAAACAGTGGCACCTGTGACAAGACCGGTGTTGCCGTCCGCAATTGCGCCATTGCTCACGACGTCGAGCGCACCATCCGCCCCCGTCTTCAGATGACTCGTATTGTAGTGGATACTGATGCCGTTGTCATCCACCGTGATTCCCGTGCCAGCTTTGGCCGAGATCTGCTTGTTGTCGAGGGTGATGCCATTGCCAGCCGTATACGTGATATTGCTGATTGCATCTGCATTATGCTTGACCTGCGTGTCTAAGGCCGTCAGGTTCTGCGCTGTGGTCGAGTTCGAGTGGATGTAATTGCCATCTGACGGGCGGACTTCACTGTAGACGCCATTGCTCGTCATCAGCTTATCGTCGTTCTCATTGACCGCGCCGAGGCCAATCGCCTTACCCCACTCCACGGCATTTGCCTTCTGGTCCGCATCACTGGCGTCCGCTCCATTTGCATTCTTCTTCAGGTTCTTGCCGATGTTGTCAGCAGTGACATCGGCCTTGCCAGCAAGGGATGCCGACGTCGGGATGTCCTTGATGGCATCGTAGACCGTGCCGCCCGTGACAAGCTGATCGTTGCCCGACTCAACCTTACCGGTACCGAGCGCCGTGCCCCAAGCGGATTCGTTGGCCTTCTTCTGATCATCTGATGCAGCGACAAGAGTCGGCAGGCCGGTCTGCTCATCGTATACGACATTGCCCAACTCATCAGTCTTGACGACCTTGTAGTTGGCGCCGATGTTGTCGGCTGTGGTGTCAGCCTTATCACCATTCGACACTGCTGCTTGACGCATCGTCACAGCATCACGGCCATTGATGCCATCGGCGAGCTTGACGAGACGGTTGTAGTACGATGAATCATACGTATTGGCTGTAACAGTAGGTGCTAAATCATACCGGTTATGCGTTCCATCCTTAGGGCTATTATGATATACGCCTAACGCATCCGGTGTATCTTGTTGCCATGTCACGGTATAACCAGAAACATCTCCCTTATCATGGCCAAAGGAAATTGTCCCCGCCTGATTAGCCGTTGCCTGATAGCCTATTGCAGTCGAAACGTTTGAATAAGCAACTTGTTTAGTCACTTCCCCTGTGGCTTTATTCGTAAAATCTGTGATTGTCTTCAGCACACCGTCATCGGTGACGACCGCGCCGAATCCCATTGCCAGAGCATGGTCGGCACGGGCACCTGTCGAGCCGCCAGCAATGCCAGTCGAGTATCTCCCTTGGATAACGCCATCAGATCCGCCTACTAATGTCGAATAGTCGCCCAAAGCAGTATTTTTATAACCGCCGGCTACGGTCGAACATTCATCATAGTACTGACGGTCATAATCTACCTCATAATTTTTGTCGCCAACAAGAGAAGTAGCGACATTAGAGTTACCGCCTGCTACCAATGCACCATACGCACCCGTGCTATTCATCGAGCCACCGGCAATCGTGGAATACGTTCCGCCCGTTGTATTGTCTTTACCGCCAGCTACCTCATTGTGATCTACTATTTCTGCCTCCGCTGTCGGCATGGTCTCGACAGCGATGAGGCCCGGCAGTGTCAGCGTGGCGGCGGCCAGGGCGGCTTTCTTCTTGGCTACGCTGCTCTTCGTATGGCGGCCGTGGCTCTTGGCGATCTCGGAGACGACGACGTTGCATTGCTTGACTTTACTATAGATGACTTTGTAGACCTTATTCATGTTGTATCTTCCTCCAACATTCTAACCGTCGCATGACCAACCACGATGCGAGCATTACGTTATAAGATATTTTTAAATTACACCATGCTGTTAGAGGAACGTCAAATCACTGAGCGCGTTGCCAGAAGCACTCGCGTTGCTGGTATAAAAAAGAACAGCAAGATTGTTTTGCTGTTCTTTTGACGTTATTTATCACGATATTATGTTGTTTTTGTCTAATATTGGGCACATGTCCTGCAAATAATAACATCCATCTTCTTGCCGAAGACGAATACCTGCGTTTTATTGTCGTGGGCTATAACTAACTCTATTAAAACAAACTGTATTATTCACTTTGTTTTAATAGAATCAGCCCGAAAAATTTTTACATTTCTCGAGCGGATTTCTTACTTGACGCCTTGCTGGACGGAGCGGAAGGGTCCGAGGATGACGTTTCCCATGGGGGGCTGCTCGTCCTGTTTCTTCCCGGTTGCCTGGATCCGGCGCAGATGAGCCACATTGTGTCCTATCTTGCCCGGACGCTCTTTTTTCTGCAGCAGTTCGAGCATGTTGAGCTGCTGCAGGACGCTTTTCAGTGTGCCGCTCTTCCTCGCCCGGCGGATTTTCTGCGCGAGCAGGAGAAGGGCTGCGTCCTCGATCTTGGCGAGGTTCGCATTGCGCTGCGGGCCAAGGCCGAGTTCTTCTGCCATTCCGATTTTCCTGAGGTAATCTGCGAGGCTGCCGCGCGCAAAAGCGAACGCCATCCTCTCGTGAAGACGGACTGCTGCACGTACCATGATTCCGTCCAACCGTCCCTGAACCTCCCGCGATTAAAGTCGCAGGGTTCTTAGGTACTAAAAAACCTTTTCTATAACCTTACTAACGTCTAACTTGCGCTGATGCTTTTGGATTATAGCACTGATTAGTTTCCCTAAAACTTTCGCAGACAAGCACTCCGCTGAGCACATTAGCGTCTGCCTGGCCCGATTCAAGACCAGATATTCTAAAACGATCTTATATTCCTAAGCAGCTTGGATTCGATTGATTAGTAAGTCGCTTTACTTCTTTATCATGCAATATGATAAAGTTCTCATATCGGTTATTACATTTTTCAAGGTTGAAAGTCTTTAAGTCATTATTGATATTCATGATTAGGAAAGCCGAGTACATATCTCGTTGAACTTCCTTTCCCTCGATAAGGGTCCAGCGTTCAGAAAGCATCTTCTTGTGGTACTCTTTGGTGATATGATTAAACTGAGAAGCCCTAGCTTCCCTTGTATTAATTTTAATTAATTCCTTACCAAAGTAACTGAGTTTTCGCCTGAGAATACTAATAAACATTGCAGGGCCTCTATTTGCTAAGGACTTACCAAAACGCTTCTTACGTTTTGGCTTGTTTTCTTTTCCACTACTCTCATTTTTCCTAGCTCGCTTCTGTAGTTTTTTGAAGTTCATTTCTTCTACCAAGAACCTGTCACCAAGAGCCAAGACATGATTAGCCAATAGCTCGTGCTGAAGCTTTCTCATAGCGGCCTGCTTGCGATATATTTCTTTTATACGCATCAGCGTCTTAACATATCGTTTGCTTCGAACCCAGCGCCGATGCCCTTTTTTGATAGTACCATCAGGATTATAATTATCCACATTCATAGCCCTTTGGCTTCGGTCAAGTTTTCTCTGGAGAAGTACTCTTTCGCGTTCATAGCCTTGGGCTTTGTCCGCAAGCTCCTGAATCCGGACCTCGCTTTCTGAAGCATATGCCACGGTAGACACGCCTATGTCAATACCAACATCACCTTTACCAAGTTTATGGACAAAACTGCCGTCAGATTTACGTCTTTTGAATGTTTTTGAGCCAGCGAATACTACTTGTAAGTAGAACTTTCGCTTGCCTTTAATAAACTTGCGAAGTATCCTGCAGTAAGCTATCGGCATTACTAGAGACTCGACTTCATAGGTATTATTCTCATCCACAATGACTGGAATTCTGAGCTTACTCCATTCCAGCTGACGCAATTCCGGTTTAAATCTGAGAGTTGTGCCATTATGATTGGTTTCCAGAGAATTACATTGACCATATTTACGGTACAGGATTTTCTTGCCATCTCTGAAAAACAAGTCTTCATATGCATTCCACAGATTATCCGCAAGAGCCTGTGCTACGTGACTGCCAATGAGATGCTTGTAATACTTATAGCATTTCGTAGCCAAATTCTTCAGTCCAAACTTGGATAATCCAGCATCGGTGCGAAGCTTGCTAATTTCTTTCCAAATGGTCTTATCTTTTTTCTTGTCGCCAGTTAATGATTTTAAGAGCGCACGATATTGCTTAGATTTTTTAAGTTCATGCCAATGCTTAAGGCTTTCTGATACCATTTGATTATAAACTTTTCGACCGGCTTCAATACGTTTGTCGATAATATCTTCTTGCCAAGGTTCAGTTTTTAGCTTAAATCTTAGAATAAAATACTTATTATCTTTTGCCATATCACACACATCCTCCTGCTGTGTTCTTTCAATTCCATTATATATTTAAGTAATAAAATGGTCAATAAAAAGTAGGCAATTTTTCAAGCCAAGTACAACACCTTTAAAATAGACCTCATATGGTGTTTTGTAACCAAGACACTTCCCATAGCGCAAGTTCAATTCATGGTATTTCCGTTGGATGTAATCCTCCGGCATATCCGTAATATCCCTACATTTCGGAAACAACTCCCTCAGACGCCCATTGGTATTCTCGTTGTTCCCACATTCCCATGGATAATGCGGAGCACGAACTTCGCGGAAGTCCCTGACGGGTTCAGCAACTCTGCGTGGATAGCACAGTAGATTGTCGGACTGTTGACGAGACGGCAGCCATGCTCCAGCTGGATTCGTTCGACAATTTTCTCTGGCGACCAGTGGTACACCAAGCTACAGATCTGGATGCAGGTGTGCAGTGGCGCCTACTCCCAGCGTTTATGCAGGCGGCAGCTGCCGCCGAGCCTGGCTTCATGTCGGATTGCTTTCCCGCCAGGAATCTGGCGAGACATCGTGTGGTATGGTATAATGAAAGCAAAAAAGAAGGATGCATGTGCATGAAGCCGAAACGAACCTACAAAGATTCGCTCTTCCGCCATATCTTCAACGACAAGCGGCGTCTTGCCAGTCTCTATGAGAGTCTGACCGGCCGCAAGGTTGCCCCGAGAGACATCGCCATCACGACGCTACGGGGTGTGTTCTTCAACGACATCAAGAATGACATCAGCTTCCGCATCGGCGACCGCGACATCATCTTGATGGAGCATTAAAAGTGAGGTGTTCGACATGGTCAACTTCAAATGGGATCAGAAACGCGCACTCGAAGTCGCAAAAGAAGATGGTATTTCCATTGGTACGCATAACGCCATGATGGATGTTGCGCTAAACTTGCTCAAGCAAGGCATCCCGATGAAGGTCATCACAGATTCGACTAAGCTTTCTCTTAATGAAGTCCGCAAGATTGCCAAGGATAACGGGCTGGCTTTTTGACAGAGCGCAACGGTGAGCAACAACTGCACAAAAATCAAGAGGCATAGGAGCCGCAACTCCTATGCCTCTTGTCGTACTTGTAACAAACTCTCTTGCTGTGTCATGGAACG
>OGOP01000797.1_pt1 | contig 25977 bp, 22 predicted proteins | sample 1552591 | NCBI WGS metagenome assembly OGOP01 (sample SAMEA2580120, study PRJEB22360) | human gut metagenome | biome: human gut; feature: human-associated habitat; material: faeces | place: Denmark | collected 2008/2010 | reverse complement strand
TGTTATTTAGTGCTCTTTTTTGAGCTTCATATATACTTAAATTATCATAATCAGTATCGTCTATTTGAAATCTATTAAAAGTACCATTTTCATTATATATTTCTCTACCTTCATTAAGAATTAAATTATAAATAATTTCTTCTAAAAATTCACAACTTATTATGTTTAACACACTTTTCACTTCCTTTTAGAAAATATTATATAATAAAAGTTTAAATAATGTAAAGTAGGTACTTGAAAAAAGTTCTTTTTTATTATAAAATATTCTATAGAAAGTAGGGATAACATGAAAGATAAATATCCAAAGAATTATTTACTATTAATGGCAGTGAGTGTATTTTGCTTAATAGCAATAGTATTTAGTTCTTCTTATGCTTATTTTAAAGCAAGAATAGTAAATAATACTAATCCATTCGAATTAATAGGTGGAACAATAAAACTACAGTTAAATGAGAATTCTATAAGTGGAGACAAATTACTTCCAATATTAGATAGTCAAAAAGATACAAGTTCGCAGATAAAGAATTTTACTGTTAAAAGAACAGATGACTCTAATATTGATGTTTGTTATAATGTTTATTTAGTAATTGAAAGTATTAGTGATAACATTAAGAATTCTAAATATATGAAGTATGAACTTACTAATGGGTCTAGTACAACTACTGGAAACTTTAGTACAGCTGCTTATCAAGATGGTAAAGCAATAATATTACTTGCGCAAAATAAATATCTAAGTAAAACTAATACAACGGGAGACGCTTATTCATTAAAAGTATGGTTAAGTTATGATGGAAGTGTAGACCAAACTAGTTTATTAGGTGGAAACTTTAGTGCTCATATATATGCTCAAGGTAATAGTGGTAATACTTGTCCTGGGTCAATTGAGACAAAGCCTACTTTGTATGATAAACTATTATCAGATAAGTCAACAAGACCAGGAGAAAGAACAGACTTTAGTAAAGTTTTAACAGATAATAATACAAACACATTATATACTTCTACTGAAGACAGTAAAACAGTATATTATTTTGCAGGAAATGCAACAGATAACTGGGTAAAGTTTGGAAAGAATGCAAGTAATCAAGATTTATACTGGAGAATAATAAGAACAAACTCAGATGGAAGTGTAAGACTCTTATATCATGGAACAAGTACAGCAGCAACAGATGCGGTTATAAACACAAGTACAAAATTTAATGAAAAATATAATGATCCAATGTATGTAGGATATATGTATGGCACAAGCAATGCCACATCAATAGATAGAACAAATACAATTAATAGTACAATAAAAGGAATAATAGATACATGGTATGAAAATAATCTAAAAACTAACTATACAAAATACTTAAGTACAACTGCAGTATATTGCAATGATAGAAGTAACCCAGCAGGTGGATATAACACTGGAAGTACAGCATTCTACTATGGAGCATACACAAGACTATATACAAATAAAGCACCAACATATGACTGTACAGACACTAATGATAAATTTACAGTAGACACAAGTACAGGAAACGGAAAACTAAAATATCCAATAGCATTAATGACAGCAGACGAAGTAAGTTTTGCAGGTGGACTATGGGCAACAAATGCTTCCACATGGTATTATTATAATAGTGCAAAGGGTAGCTCAACGGGCTCAACTTATTGGTGGTTGTTGTCTCCTAGCAATTGGATTGGCTACCGCGCTTACGTGTTCTACGTGTACGGTTCGTCCAACCCTGGCTACTTGAACGACGATGGCGTCTACTACACTTACGGTGTGCGTCCGGCAGTTTCTCTCAAATCTTGTGTCAAGACAAGTGGAGGAGATGGCTCGGCAAGTGCACCATACACGATAGAAGAAAGTACAAGTGGGTGCTAAACTGTAGATCTGAAATACCGTCCGAAAACCCTTTCGGACGTCTCCACCGACTGTAAGTTGGTGGCTAGAAAATCACGTAAGTGATTAAATGACTTTCTGGCGCGTAAGTGCCAGTAGCTGAAAATTTAATTTGGTATCAAGTGTGTAAAACACTTTTGAAAATACTAAATAAAACAGAGATAGGCGCTCTGCCTTTAGGCGAACGCGCTTATCCCTGTTTTTTGGTTTTATTCATTAAAAGTTAATGAACTTAATATACTTAAGTGGTGAAGCTTATGTTTAATATTAAGGGTCTAACTAGTGAAGAAGTATTAAGTAGTAGGAAATTAAATGGAAGTAATAAAATAACTGAGAAGAAAAAGACAACTATTTTTGGGCTTATTATTGAAGCAATGAATGACCCGATTATTAAGATACTTTTGATAGCTTTGGGTGTTAAGATATTGTTTTTTTTGAATGATAGTGATATTTATGAGACTATTGGTATTATTGTTGCTATTATTTTGGCTACTGTTATTAGTAGTTTAAGTGAGTATGGAAGTGAGAAGGCATTTCAGAAGTTAAGTAAGAGTACAAGTAATATTTTAGTTAAGGTTATTAGGGATAGTGTGGTTAAGAATGTTAGTATTGAAGAAGTTGTTAAGGGAGATTATGTTTATTTAGAAAGTGGAGATAAGGTTCCAGCTGATGGGGTAATTTATAATGGCAGTGTTTATATAGATGAGAGTATGTTAAGTGGGGAAACTAAGGAACAGTATAAGAGTGTTAATAAGAAAGTTTATAGGGGAAGTGTAGTAGTTAATGGAAGTGGTGTGTTTATTGTAACTGGTGTAGGGAATGAGACATATTACGGAAAGATAGCTAAGGATATACAAGAGAAGACACCTGATAGTCCACTTAAGAATAGACTTAAAGTACTGGGGGCATTTATCAGTAAAATTGGGTATATTTGTGCTTTTCTAGTAATTGTGTCTTACTTATTTAATGTAGTGGTTGTTCAAAATAATTTTGATTTAGATAAGATTAAACTTATGCTTGGTTCATTCAAGACATTTACACCACACCTATTATATAGTCTCACTCTCGGTATTACAATTATAGTAGTGGCTGTTCCTGAGGGGTTACCTATGATGATTACACTAGTCTTGTCTAGTAATATGAAGAGATTATTAAAGGAGAATGTTTTAGTTAGAAAGTTAGTGGGTATTGAGAGTAGTGGAAGTTTAAATATTTTGTATACAGATAAGACTGGTACTTTAACTAAGGGTAAATTAGAGATGGTTGGGTTTGCTAGTTATGATGGTAAGCTATATAAGTCTTTTAGTGATATAAGAAAGTGTAAGTTGGGGGAAATATTAGAGTTAAATTTAATTTATAACAATCAAGCTAATTATGTAAGTAGTGAGATAATTGGAGGTAATACTACTGATAGGGCTATTCTTAAGTATGTAGGGGAAAGTGGTAAGTCTAAGTATAGAGTATTAGAAAGGAAAGAATTTTCTAGTGAGTTAAAGTATAGTAGTGTTAAATTAAATTATGAAGGGAATACTACTTTTGTTAAGGGAGCTTATGAAGTAGTAGGTAGTAAGTGTAAGTATTATTATAGATGCGATGGGTCTAGGGGTATTATTAAGAATGTTAGCGAGTTAGTTAGTAAGGGGGATAAGTTTACCAAGAATGGATATAGGGTTTTAGCTTGTGCTTCTGGAAAAGAGGATAGTTTAAGTTTCGTTGGGTTTATTTTGATTAAAGATGAAGTTAGAGAAGAAGCTGTAAGCGGGATAAAGAGTGTAAGTGAAGCTGGCATACAAACTGTTATGATAACTGGGGATAATAAGCTTACTGCCACTAGTATTGCTAAAGAAATTGGACTTATTAGTAGTGAAGAAGATATTGTTTTAACTAGTGAAGAGTTAAATAAGATGAGTGACGCTCAAGTAAAGAAGATTATTCCAAAGTTAAAAGTTGTTGCAAGGAGCTTGCCTGAAGATAAAAAGCGTCTTGTTATTTTAAGTCAAGAATTAGGACTTGTTACTGGAATGACTGGAGATGGGGTGAATGACGCGCCTGCTTTAAAAAGAGCTGATGTTGGGTTTGCAATGGGAAGTGGTACTGAAGTAGCAAAAGAAGTAAGTGATATTATAATACTAGATGATAACTTTAAGAGCATAGTTAAGACAATACTTTTTGGTAGGACCATTTTTAAGAGTATTAGAAAGTTTATAATATTTCAACTTACAGTTAATTTAACAGCAGTTAGTTTAAGCGTGATTGGGCCTTTCTTTGGTATTACTACACCTGTTACAGTTATTCAAATGCTTTGGATAAATATGATAATGGATACTTTAGCAGGAGTAGCGTATGCTTATGAGCCACCACTAGATAGTTATATGAAGGAAGCTCCTAAAAAGAAAGATGAAAAGATAATGAATTCTTATATGTTAAATGAGATACTTGTTACTGGAATGTATATGAGTTTACTTTGTATGTTTTTCTTAAAAAGTGAGTTTATTCATTCTATGTATAGGGTTGGGGAGAATGATAAGTATGTAATGAGTGCATTTTTTGGGCTGTTTATATTTATGACTATATTTAATGCTTTTAATGCTAGAAGCAATAGGCTTAATATTTTTGCTAATTTAAGAAAGAATAAGGTGTTCTTGTTTATAACTTTGTTTATTATAGTAGTAGAGTTATTAATGATTTATTTTGGTGGTAGTATTTTTAGGACTACTGGGTTAACTATTATAGAGTTAGATATAACATTGTTCTTTGCAATTAGTGTTATTCCATTTGATTTTATTAGAAAGCAAGTAATTAAGAAATTAGGTAAAACAAACAATATATAAAAACTAAAGAGTTATAAGAAACTCTTTAGTTTTGTTATTTCGCTTTCTCCAAAAGCGAGTACTTCTTTTGCTAGGTTAAGTATACTTTTATCTACTTCTTTTTTGTAACTTTTTATTTTTGCTTCAATGTCAATATTACCCATGTTGAAACCTCTTATTAGTATACTTGCTATGTTTGAGTCTGAGTTGTCTTTGTTTACTTCTGTTTTCATAGCTACTGTGCTTGATAGTGTTTTTAGTAGACCTTTTTTTTCTATAGTTATTTTTTGTTTTTTGATTTCTTTTTTTGTTTTGTTATAAAGACTCTCGTAAGTTTTCAGTTCACTTTCTAGTGACCCTTTTATTTTGTTGTTAGTGTTAAGTAAGAGACTAAGTAATTTTTTTGTACTAGTTAACCCCATTTTAACATTTTCATGAATGAGTACTAGTAATTCTTTATTTTCGTTCATATTTTTCACCATTAATTATGTAGTTCAAATACTAAATAATTATACATGGACTTTTTGTTAAATATTTATTATAATGTAAGTGGAGTAGATTAGTATGAGATTAAAGAAAATTTATATGTTATTAACAAGTATTTTTAGTTTATTAACAATTTATGAAGTGATTATATATATTTTAGGAAAGTCTAATTATTTTGGATTATTTTATTTAATTTTAAATTTGTTTATAGTGTTTTTCATGTTTATGGTTAGTGTTAATATAAAGAAAGGAAATACAATGATTAGAATAAGTAAGAATGCTATTATAGTTGTTTTAGGAATATTTTGTTCTTTTGTTTTAAAGTTAATACTTAGTAAAGTATTTGGATATGTTGATGAAAGCAATGCTTATATTAGTAATATATTTATTTCTTTAAAAGTAGGTAAGCCTATTATTTATTTAATACTTGGTATTTTGTCGTATTTGGAGTATAAAAATATGAAAATTTAAAATAGATAGTTGAAATTTTTGTTTATTTATTATAAAATTATTATGAGGAGTGATGGTATGAAGAATTTTAAGAAATTCGTTAGTAAGAACAAAGTATTACTTTTAGTTGTTGCTTTAATTATACTATTTGCTGTTTTATCAGTATTAATTAAGGAAGAAGATATTCAAGTTAATAATGATGTAACTGAGTGGTATTCAACAACAAAGGAAGGCGGAGTAGTAGTTACAGTATTTGGACAAACTTGGTGTAAGCACTGTAAAAGCTTTAAGCCTGTTATGACTAAAGTACAAAAAGAGTATGGTTTTAAATTATTCTGGTTTGATTTAGATGAGGTAAGTAATAAAGATAAAGTTACTCTTGAAAATACTTATCAAATTTATACTGATTTTGGTACTCCATATACTTTCATTACTAATAATGGTGAGTTTGTTGCTGATTATCAAAATGGTGCAATGTCAGAAGAACAATTAATTGAATTCTTAAAAGAAAACAAGGTGATTGAAGAAAAAGAAGATTAATGCTAGACATTAATCTTTAATTTTAGAGGTGACTAATGAAAAAGAAGTTAGTGATAGTACTTACTTTAGTGTTAGTAATTGTGGTTATAAAGTATTTTACTGGAAATTACACTATTACTTATAAAGTGGGAGACTATAGTGTTAAAGAAATTGTTAAAGATAGTGATATTTATGTTGAAGTGACTGATAAAGATGGTGTTATATATAACTTTTTAAAGAATGGTAAGAGAAATTTTACTAAGAAAATGGTTAGTAAGATAACTAGTGAAGATGGTTGTATTAAGCCTAATGGATTTTATTATGTGTGTAATTCTGATACTTTGGAAGTAAAAGATTTAGGTGTTAGTTATGTTAAAAATCTAAAAGACTTTAATTTTAATGGAAACTTAAATAGTAATGAATACGTGCTTATTTGGAAATATGATGGTTTTTATTATTTAAATGGTAGTGAATATAAGACTATTAATATTTTTAAGAAAGACAGGTATTCTAATGATTTAATGATAATTAAAGATAAGTATTTAGTTTTTCCTAATTATAGTGAAGAGTATATGTTTGATGGGTTTATTATAATGGATGTGAGTACTGGAAAATATAAAGAGTTTAGTACTAACTTTAGTATAAGTTATGAGAGTGAATATGTTGGAGAAAAAGGTAGTAACTTGTATTTGTTTGATAAAAAGAATAATAATTTAATAGAGATAAATGTTAAGAAAGCTAAGGCTAAGATAGTAGGAGATAAGATTAACGGATACTTTAAATATGATGGGCTAAAGAAAGTCAGAACTAAGTTAAGTGAGTACACTAGTGGGAAAGTTAATTTCTTTAATAAGAAAGAAGAAGTGCTAAGTGTAAATAGTAACTATTTATCTTATAAGTATAACAAGGAAGTTAAGACAAAGTTTTTTACCGAAGAAGTAAATGTTGTTAGTACTAATAAAGATAGGATATACTTTATTTATAAGGATAATTTGTATAGTTATAGTATGGGAAAAGTAAAAGAGATAGCACATTACTTTGAATTGAATTTTAATAGTAAAGATAATGTATTTACATATATTAAATAACTTTTAAAATTCCTGAATTATTTTGATAAAGCAAAATAACTTTCACTTAATTAGTAAAATAGCATATATTAAATTAGGTGAATAGAGGATGGAAGAATTTAAACGTGTAATGGATACAGAGTATTATACTTATTATACAGTTATGGCTGGAGAAACATTGTATCAAATAAGTAAAAAATTTAATGTTAATCCTAAGTTAGTTAGTGAATTAAATGGCTTAAAGGTTGACGAGTATATTTACCCTAATCAAACACTTATTATACCTAAAAAGGGTATTCAATATTATATTACAAAAGAAGACGATACATTGAATGTTGTTTCTAAGGTGTTTGGAGTAAGTGAAAATGATTTAGTTAAGCAAAATAAAACTATTTATTTATTACCAGGGCAAATGATATTTTATAAGGAGTAATTCTTGAAATTTGCTTTTTTTTTTTATATAATTATAATAGAGTAAGGAGTTGGTAAATGTGATAATTAAAAAACCTTATGCTTTCATGATTAAGCATTTTAGAACTATTCACGTTATTTTAACTATTTTGGTTATGTATTTAATTAGTAAGACACACGCGATATTTACTTTTTTTAATGATTATGCTAATAATGGATATTATACTTATTCAAATAATCTAACTGGCAAGTATATTAATTTCTATATGTTTGCATCTATAATTTTGATTATTTTGATAAATGCTTTTGTATATTTATTAATGAGATGGAAAAAGAAAAGTAGAGTGCTTTATGTTTCTATGGTAGTTTTCTATTTTGCTTTGTTTATTGGTTATTTAGTATATTTTAATGCTTTAAATAATTTAGCATTTGCTGAACTTAATGTAAGAAGTGTAAGAGCTTATAGAGATATTATTTTAATGCTTTATGCTCCACAGTATGTATTCTTAATATTCGGAATTATTAGGTCAATAGGTTTTGATATAAAGAAGTTTGACTTTAAAAAGGATTTGGAAGATCTAGACATAGCAGAAGAAGACGCTGAAGAAATAGAAGTTACTTTAGGTAGTAATGATTATAAAGTTAAACGTTTTATTAGAAAAACTATTAGAGAGTTTAAATATTACGTTGTTGAAAATAAATTTTTCTTTAGTGTTATATGTTCAGTAGTAGTGCTTGTTATTGGTTTCTTAGTATATTTGAATGTTTCAGTCTATAGTAAGACTTATTATCAAGACGATACTTTTAATGTAGATGGTGTAAACTTTAAAGTTAATAGTTCATATATTACAGATGTTGACTTGAGTGGAAAAGTTATTAGAAATGATATGAGATATGTTGTAATAAAGGTAGAACTAAAGAATACTAACCAAAATAGAACTGCACTTCAGGCAAAGGATATTAAGTTGTCTTTAGATAGTAATGATTATTATCCAATTTATAGTTATGTTAATTCATTTTTGGATATGGGGGAAGGGTATGTTAAGGATAGTGTTTTATATCCAAATGAGACATATAATTATTTGTTAGTTTACGAAGTACCAGCAGATTTGACTTATAGTAGTAGTAAATTAAGGCTAATGCAAGATGTTAATGTGGAAAAAGGAGAAATTAAGGCAAGTTATAAGAATGTGGTTTTAGATATTAAAGAAATGTTAAATACTAAAGAGAGTAAATCTTATTCCATAGGAGAAGCGATTAGTTTAGAAGAGACAACTTTAAATAAAAGTGAAGTATTAGTTAATTCTTTTGAATTAGGAGACACATTTAAAGAAAATTACACATATACTATAGGAGATAAAACTTATAATGGTGTAAAAATGATTAATGCAAGCTTGTTAAATCGTGGGTCTAGAACTATAATGAAACTTAATATGGAAGTAACTTTAGACGATGGGTTGTATATTAACAAGTATATCAAGAGTAATAGTGATTTTATTTCTTATTTTGCTAAGATTAATTATATTTATGAGGGTGTACAAAAGTCAGTTGATGTTACCATGGCTGATGTTGGAAAGGTTAAAACTAATAATGTTTATATAGAAGTACCTTCTGAACTTAAGCATTCTACTAGTATAAATCTAGTTTTAAACATAAGAAATAAAGAATTTGTTATTAATTTGTATTAAATTTGTAATTTTTACTTTTCAAGTGACATATTATTTGGTATAATATAGTTACTTCTTGTGGACCCGTAGCCAAGAGGCTAAGGCATCGGACTGCAACTCCGCGAGCGCCGGTTCGACTCCGGCCGGGTCCTCCAAAGTAAATACATAAGTCCTGTAGTAAGGACTTTTTGTTTTGAATATTATTTCATTTTTGTTATAAAAAAAGACTATTGAAAGAATTAATTGTTTAATTTCTCAATAGTCATAAATTGTTCCACTAAAGGAACCATAGTCTAACTATTTGTTTCATTGAAGAAACCTAAGTTATATGGTAAGTATATCATATTATATGCGGTTTGTCAAATTATATTCTTTTTTTGTGTTAATCCTTTTTTTCATTATTTTGTGTATCATATAATTTTATGTTGGTATATTTTTTAATAATTTCTTTACTTATTATCTGCATTGTTTTGCTATTACATTTAGCTCGTCCAACTATATCATATTTATTTTTTGGACGCATAATTTTATTTTTGCTTATAGTTGTAATTTGATTTAAACTAGCGTATGAATTTTTTGCATAATTTGAATAGTAATTAATCATATCTTGCAATAATTTAACTTCTTCTTGCTTTTTTGTTGTTTCACTTATTAAATCCTTTTTTGATATCAAAATTTCGTTAATTTCTATTTTTAAGACATTTAATGCCTTAGTTAGTCTTTTAGTAAACTCTTCTATTATTAAAGTGTTTAATTCCAAATTGTGTTTTTTCTTTTGTGAAGTTAATGGTAATACTGTTATAGAATTACTCTTTGTACTATCAAATTTATCTAAAACTATTGCAAAATGCGGACCACTTAATTCGGAACCAACATTAATTCCGAAATCAACTTTAACAATTGTTCCGTATTCAAATCTTGGGTATAGTGCTTTTTGTAAGATGCTGTTTTCAGTTTTAAAATGTTTTGAAGTTTTTAAAAGCCAAGCATCAATATGTTCAAATTTCTGATTCTTAACTTTGCTTGAAATATTTTTGAAGTTGTTACTAGCTTCATCAATATTTTTGTGTTTAATAATTTCATTAGTTTCTTTTATTTTTGTTATCATTGTCATTTTACCTCACTTTCATATTTTTTCTTTAAATTAAATTTCCCATATTACTTTGCATAATTTTTAGTGTTAACTCTTTTTCATTATAATTATTTTCTATTTGTTCTTCAAATGTATTTATTTAAATGTCTCTTTTTTACACATACGTGTGTTTGTAATTCAATTATAAAACAGATATATTTGTTTGTCAATACATCTCTATGAAATAATTGTAAAAATTTTATGTCTAGATTTTTCTTCTTTTTTAAGTTATAATGGATATAGAAAGGTAGGTTAAAAATGACTTTAGTGATAATGGCTGCTGGAATGGGCAGTAGATTTGGAGGATTAAAGCAAATTGAGCCAGTTGGGCCTAATGGCGAGTTTATAATTGATTATTCAATTTATGATGCGGTGAGATGTGGGTTTGACAAAGTTGTGTTTATAATTAAAGAGGAGAATTATGAGGTTTTTAAGGAGACTATAGGTAAGAGAGTTGAAGACAAAATTAAAGTAGAATATGTTTTTCAAAAGAATGATAATGTGCCTATAAATATTCCTAGTGAAAGAACTAAACCTCTAGGAACTGCTCATGCAATACTTTGTTGCAAAGATGTTGTTAAAGAAAATTTTGCAGTTATAAATGCTGATGATTTTTATGGATATGACTCTTATAAACAATTAGGAGAATTTCTTAAGAATACTATAGATGATTTTGGTATAGTTTGTTATAAACTGGGTGCTACTTTATCAAGTAATGGCAGTGTTAAAAGGGGAGTATGTAATATAAGTAATGGGTACTTAAATAAAATAGTTGAAAGTAAAATAGAATATACTGACGGGGAGTACAACGCAACTAGTTTGTTTACTGACGAAGAAGTAGTAGTAAGTGATAATACTCCAGTGTCTATGAATATGTTTGGTTTTACTCCTAGAATATTTGATTTAATTGAAGATAATTTTAAAGAATTTTTAGAAACTAATGATATTATGACACTAGAATATTTAATTCCTGTTGAAGTAAGTAGATATTTAAGTAAAAATTTAGTTAAAGTAAAGGTGCTTGTTACTACTAGTAAGTGGTATGGTATAACTTATAAAGAAGATAAAGAACTTTTAGTAAGTGAAATAAATAAGCTTATTGAAAAGAATGAATATCCTAAAAATTTATGGTAAATTAAAACGGCTTGATGCTGTTTTTTTGTTTGCAAAGATATTTCATTTGACAAAGTTATTTTAGTGTAGTATTATTATGTTGTTGAATAGTCAACAGAGGTGCAATTATGTGTGAAGAGGATAAAGTATTTTTGCTTTTTGGGTCTATTAAGAAAAAAATATATAAGTTAATAAATATTAAGATAAAAGAATATAATTTAACTGCGCCTGAAGCTATTTATTTAATAGTGATTAGTAAGTATGAAAGTTTAAGTTTTAAAGAAATTACTAGTATAGTAGACTATGATAAAGCAATGACTACAAAAGTTTTAAATAGTTTAAAAGATAAAGAATTTGTTAATAATAATATTAAGAATATAGTGCTAACTGAAAAGGGCTATTTAGTAACAAATAAAGTAATAGATGAGTTAAGTCTTTTAAAAAGTGAGATACTAGGTAAAGTTAGTAAAAGAGAGATTAACGAATTTTATAAAAAATTAAATCAATTTAATGAGATATTGGAGGGAATATGTTAGAATTAAAAAATATTAAAAAAAGTTATAAAACTGGAGAATTTGTACAGCATGCTTTAAAGGGAGTAAGTCTTACATTTGATAGAAATGAGTTTGTTTGTATATTAGGTGCATCAGGAAGTGGGAAGACTACTCTTTTAAATATAATTGGTGGGCTTGATAGATATGATAGTGGGGACTTAATTATTAATAATATGTCTACTAAGAAGTTTAATGATACTTTATGGGATGCTTATAGAAATAACTGTGTAGGTTTTATATTTCAGAGTTATAATTTAATTGGACATTTGTCAGTTTTAGAAAATGTAGAGATGAGTCTTACTTTAAGTGGTGTTAAAGATAAAAAAGAGAAATCTTTGAGTGCTTTAGAAAAAGTGGGACTTAAAGATCATGCGTATAAAAAACCTAACCAACTTAGTGGTGGACAAATGCAAAGGGTGGCAATTGCAAGAGCTATTGTAAATGACCCTGAAGTAATTTTGGCTGATGAACCAACAGGTGCCTTAGATACTAAGACAAGTAAACAGATAATGGAACTTATTAAAGAAATATCTAAAGAAAAACTTGTAATTATGGTAACACATAACTCTGATTTGGCTAAAAAGTATGCAACTAGAATAATTGAAGTAAAAGACGGGGAAGTAATAAATGACAGTAGTCCATTTGATAAGACTAAAAATAAGAATAATATAGAAATAAAGAAAACTAAAATGAGCTTCTTAACAGCTTTAAAATTGAGTTTTAATAACATTAGGACAAAGAAAGGAAGAACGTTTCTCACAGCTTTTGCGTCTAGTATAGGCATAATTGGGATTAGTATTATATTAAGTTTGTCTAATGGTTTTGATAAGCAAGTAGATATATATCAGAAGAATACTCTTAGTAATTTTCCTATTATGATTAGTAAAAGTACTATGACTATGAATGAAAAGCAAATGGAAGAAATGATGGGAAGTATGATGCCTGGAAAAGGTGATTATCCTACTGAAAAAAAGATATATCCATTTGATATAAATTCATATAATTTGGTTCATACTAATAAGATAACTAGTGAGTATATAGAGTATATAGAAAATATTAATGATGAACTAATAAGCGGGATAAGTTTTACAAGAGCTACTAATTTGAATTTACTTGTTAAAAATGATAGTGTAGTAAAGAGCGTTAGTACGAGTGAATTAAATATGGGAGTCATTCCTAAAGAAATAGATAAAGAAGACTTTATCATGGATGCTTTTGATTTATTAGAGGGGAGTTATCCAAAGGATGTGACTGATTTAGTACTAGTGGTGGACTCAAAAAATAGAGTTGATACTAAGATACTTAAAGCTTTGGGAGAAGAAATAAAATCAGAAATAGATTTTTCTAATATTATTGGTAAAGAGATTAAGCTTGTATTCAATAATGAGTATTATGTTAGATATATGAATATGTTTATACCAAATACTGACTATAATAGTGTATATAATAATGAAAAGAATTTAACTCTTAAAATAGTTGGTGTTGTTAGAGCTAAAGAAGATAATTATCTAGGGGAAATTGCAACAAGTATGAATACTTTAGGAAATATGACAGATACTAATAGTATGATGACTAGTAATAATATTGGGTCAATTCTTTATAAGAATGATTTAGTAGAGAAAGTAATAAGTGTTAATAGTGAAAGTGAAATTGTTAAAGAACAAGAAAAAAGTAATACTAATGTAATGAGTGGAGAAATTATAGATGATCAAAGTAAAAACAATATGTTACTTTATTTAGGAAGTAAGGATGAGCCATTTATGATTAATATTTATCCAAAGGATTTTAATAGTAAAGATGAGATAATTAGATATTTAGATAAGTATAATCAAAGTAAGAGTGATATAGACAAGATAGTTTATAATGATTTAGCAAGTACTTTTATTAGTTTTGGTTCTAAAATAATGGATGCAATTACAATTGTTTTAATAGCTTTTAGTGCAGTTAGTTTAGTTGTTAGTTCTATTATGATAGGTATTATTACTTATATAAGTGTACTTGAAAGAACAAAAGAAATTGGAGTTTTAAGAAGTTTAGGGGCTAGAAAGAAAGATGTTAGTAGAGTTTTTAATGCTGAAACTTTAATAGTAGGAATCCTAAGTGGATTAATTGGTGTGTTAATTGCTAGGGGTTTGATTATTCCAGTTAATATAATTCTTAAAGATTTAACAGGTTTAAATAATGTTGCTATACTAGATCCGTTACACGCGGTTATATTAATTATTATTAGTACAACTTTAACTTTAATAGGTGGAGCTATTCCAGCTAAAATGGCAAGTAAAAAAGACCCAGTTATAGCACTTAGAACTGAATAAGGGTTTATAGAAAGAGAGGAATAATATGTATCAGACGTTTATTTATGTAGCTATATTTTTAATTTATTCTTTTATAGGTTGGATAGTTGAAGTTAGTGCATTTTTAATTCAAGATCATAAATTTGTTAATAGAGGTTTCTTTATAGGACCAGTTGTGCCTATTTATGGAACTGGTGGAATACTTATAACACTTTTATTAACTAAGTATCAGAGTGATCCTGTAACATTATTTTGTATGGCAGTAGTCGTGTGTAGTATACTTGAATATTTTACAAGTTATGTAATGGAAAAACTTTTTAAGACAAGATGGTGGGATTATTCTAATAAAAAATTTAATATTAATGGAAGAATATGTTTAACTAATTTGTTATTTTTTGGACTAATGGGACTTGTGATGGTTTATTTAGTTAATCCATTTTTGATAGATATTTTAAATAAGATAGATCCAATACTTTTAAAATGTGTTGTTTCTATATTGCTAGTGTTATTTATTATAGATTTCTTTGTTTCATTTAGTGTTACAAGTAAGATTAAGAATGTTGGTAAGGTTGTGCTTAAAGATAGTACAGAGGAGATAAATGCTAAAGTTAAAGAGATACTTATTGCTAAAGGTAAACTTACTAGAAGAATAACAAAAGCATTTCCTAACTTTAATATTATTATTAAACAAAAAAAGGCTAACGAGTAGTTAGTTCTTTTTATTTGTGTTAACTTTGCTAGCAACCTATGCAATGATAGAGACTAATGACGGAGATTTAACGCTGTTTATATTTTTTGATATTTATTTAATAATTATGTGTATAAACAGAATTATTAAAATTTTAACAACTATATTGTGGCTTAGTGATAAAAAGGTTTATGGTAAAGTAGGTTTATTTAATACAACATCTTTGGATGCACCGCTGGATAAAATTAATGATATTATTATTGGACAAAAATTAGTTGGTAAAATATTAGGATATTCTAGAATTATAATTTCTACTTCTTCTAGTAAGTATGTGTATGATTTCATTTCTAATGCTGAAGTGTTTAGAGATTATTTAAATGATTATAGTGAAAAATTTAAACATAGAAAAACTGAGAATGATAAAGTTGTATTAAGTAAGTATGACGAGTTAAATAAATTAAAGGATTTATTAGATAAAAAAATAATTTCTAAAAAAGAATATGATATAGAAAAAAGGAAATTTTTGAGAAAAAGTAAAGGGCATGGAATATTAATTTTTCATGTTTTTTCTTTTTAAATAGTCTATTATATTTTAGAAAAGTATGGTATACTTAATGTATGAGGTAGTGAGATTTTTATGAATGAGAAAGTAAAAAATGAAGTTAATGGGGAGAATATAGAAATACTTGATAGTGGTTCTACTACTGAAAGTAAAAGTAGTAAGACAAAAATAGTGATACCTATTTTGGCTACATTAATAGTTTTGCTTTTGATGTGTGGAGGAATGTTTTTCTTTATTAATAAGGTGTTTAATGCTAATTATTTTTTAGAAGAAAGTTCTAAAAGTGTTAGTAGTTTTGCTAAGAAAATGTTAAATGGAATGGATATAAATAATGAATATCTTAGTGATGTTGATAAGTATGATGTAGTAAGTAATACTAATATTAAATTATCAAGTAGTACTAGTGCTTTAGAGAATTTAAATGGTATTAGTCTAAATTTAGATGTTAATGCAAGAGTTAAAGAAAAGTATGTGAGTATGGATGCAACATTAAAACAAGATAGTGAGAATATAAAAGCCAGCGCGGTTATAAATAATGATAAAGTATATGTTGAAAGTAAAGAACTTTTTGATAAAATGGTATCAATTGATAGTAGTGTTAAAGTGGAAGATATAATAAGTGAGTACTCTGACGCTTTTATGAATTATGATATTTTAGAAATTGTTAATAAGTATATCAGTTATTATTTTGAGTCATTTAAAGAAGCAAAGATAAGTACAGAGTATGAAGGATTTAATGCTGTTTATACTTATGAAATAAATGACGATAATATAGATAAAGTTAATGATAAGTTTATGTCTTTAATTAAAGAAGATGAGGTTTTTAAAGATATAGTAACTGAAGAGATGATATCTAATAATATTAGTGTTGTTATTAAAGTAAAGATGCTTACTAATGAAGTTAGCGAATTTGTGGTAAAGTATGAAAATGAAGAATATAAAGGTGTAAAGATAGATGAAAATAAGTATGAAGTAACTGATGGGGAAAATAAAGTTACTTTAGAGATATCTAGTAATATACTTTCATTATCAACTAAAATTAGTAATGAAGAAGTTAAGGTTAAGTTTGAAGTGGGAGAAAATAGTTCTTCATTTAGTTATAAAACAAGTGATACTGATATTTTATTTAATTTAGAAAAGTTAAAGGGTAATACTAATAAATTAAGTTTTAACTTAGTAGTTCCCAGTACTCAAGAAAATGTAAGCGAATATAAAATTAATGGAGAAATAAGTGTAAAAAATGAGGACAAGAAAACTAGTGCGAGTGGCAAAGTGACATTTAATTATAGTGAAAAAGAAGTAACTCTTAATTTAAGCAGTGATACTGAATATGGAGATAATTTATTTAATAAAAAAGATGTAAGTGGGTCTATAAATATTGCTGATGTAACAGATGAAGAAAAAAGTAATGTTATGTTTAATGTAATGACTAAACTTATGAAGTTTAAATTCTTTGGGTTAATATATGGAATGAATGAAATGAACGATGAAACAGTAGATAATTCTTTCTATGATAGTGAAGTAAGTATGTAGATTATGAATGGAACTAATAAAACTTAGTTCTTTTCTTTTGAATTTTAAGTAAGAATTAAGCAAGATATTTTATAAATAAAGTAAATATTTTTTATGTTGAAATTTTAAATAAAAAAAGTACTTTTCAAATTAGTATCTTTGTGGTATAATTTAGTACATAAAGCGAAGAAGAAGAGGAGTAGTAAATAAGATTTTGTAGAGAGTTAACGTTGGGTGAAAGTTAATAAATTAAGTTTATGAAGGTAGCTTGTGAGTGTTTATTTGAATAATAGTAGAATAAAACGAGTTGTGCACGTTAAGCATATAAGATAGAAATTAAGGTGGTACCGCGGTTAATAATGGTAGTAAGTTATAATCGCCCTTTGGTAGCCACTTTTTATTTTGGAGGGAAATTATGTTAGAAAAGAAATATGACCATAAGATGGTTGAAGAAGGAAAATATGAGAATTGGTTAAATCATAAGTATTTTGAAAGTGGAGATATGAGTAAGAAACCTTATGCAATAGTTATTCCGCCACCTAATGTTACAGGAAAACTTCATTTAGGACATGCTTGGAATACTACGTTACAAGATATTATTATAAGATTTAAAAGAATGCAAGGGTTTGATGCACTTTGGGTTCCTGGGATGGATCATGCTGGTATTGCTACTCAAGCTAAAGTTGATGCTAAATTAAAAGATATGGGCATTAATCCAAGAAGTTTAGAGAGAACTGAGTGGCTAAAGTATGCTTGGGACTGGAAAAATGAGTATGCAGAAAATATTCATAAGCAGTGGGCTAAGATGGGGTTAAGTCTAGACTATACGAAGGAGAGATTTACACTAGATAGTGGACTAAGTGATGCTGTTAAACACGTTTTTGTAACTCTTTATAATGAAGGATTAATTTACAGAGGAGAAAGAATTATAAACTGGGACCCACAAGCTATGACAGCTTTATCTAATGAAGAAGTTATTTATAAGGATGTTCCTGGTGCATTTTATCATATTAAGTATTTTATAGAGGGAACAGATGATTATTTAGAGGTTGCAACTACTAGACCTGAGACATTATTTGGGGATACTGCTGTCGCTGTTAATCCAAATGACGAGAGATACAAAGATTTAATAGGAAAAAATGTTATACTTCCTATAGTTAATAAACTTATTCCAATAATAGGAGATGAGCATGCTGACCCTGAGTTTGGTACAGGTATTGTTAAAATTACACCAGCACATGACCCTAATGACTTTGAAGTAGGGAATAGGCATAATTTAGAAAGGATTATTGTAATTAATCCAGATGGTACAATGAATGAGAATGCTCTTGTTTATAATGGACTTGATAGATTTCTTTGTAGAAAAAAACTAGTAGAAGACTTAAAAAATGATGGCTTACTAATTAGTATAGAAGAGATTACTCACTCAGTTGGACACTCTGAAAGAACTGGTGTTATGGTTGAACCTTATTTATCTAAGCAATGGTTTGTTAAAATGAGACCACTAGCCGACAGGGTTCTTGAAAATCAAAAGGATAAAGATAGTAAAGTTAATTTTGTTCCTGAGAGATTTGAAAAAATTATGAATCACTGGATGGAGATTACTTATGACTGGTGTATTTCTAGACAACTTTGGTGGGGACATAGAATTCCTGCTTGGTATAAAGGAGAAGAAGTTTACGTTGGGATGGAAGCGCCTACAGAGGAAGGTTGGGTACAAGATACGGACGTACTTGATACATGGTTTAGTAGTGCACTTTGGCCTTTTAGTACTTTAGGTTGGCCTGAAGAAACAGACTTGCTTAAGAGATATTACCCTAATAACGTGTTAGTAACAGGATATGATATTATACCTTTTTGGGTAAATAGAATGACTTTTCAAGGACTTCATTTTACAGGCAAAAGACCTTTTAAAGATTGTTTGATACATGGACTTATTCGTGATAAAGAAGGAAGAAAAATGAGTAAGAGTTTGGGTAATGGGGTAGACCCAATGGATGTAATTGATGAATATGGATGTGATGCTTTAAGGTATTTCTTATCAACTAGCAGTGCTGCAGGACAGGATTTAAGGTATGATGAAGAAAAGGTTAAGTCAACTTGGAACTTTATAAATAAGTTATGGAATGCTAGTAGGTTCTGTTTAATGAATATTGATGACTTGAAAGTCTATGACTTTAGTAATTTGGCTGTTCAAGATAAATGGATACTTAGTAAATTAAATAAGGTAATTAGTAAGGTTACTAAGAATATGGAAAGTTATGAATTTAATAATGCTGGTGGGGAGTTATACAACTTTATATGGAGTGATTTTTGTGACTCTTATATAGAGATGAGTAAGTTTAGTTTAGATAGTGTTAGTACAAAGAGTACTTTGTGTTATGTTATTAGTGCAATTTTAAAAATGCTTCATCCATTTATGCCTTATGTAACAGATGAAATTTATAGTATGTTACCTATTAGGGATGCAGAAAATATTATGATTAGTAGTTATCCTTTAGTAAATGAAGAATTTAATTTTGATAGTGAAGAAAAGGAAACTGAAGAAATGATAGGCTTTATTGCTGCATTTAGAAATGTTAAACAGGAAAATGCTATAAGTAAAGATGCTAAAGTAATGGTTAATTTTGATAATTCTTTAATAAATAAAATGTTAAAATTAGATGGTAATTTGGTTAATGACAAACAAGATATTAAAGAGTATAAAGTTAGTTATGGTAAGTTAGAAGCGATAATCTATTATGAAAAGGAAGTAACAGAAGAAGATATTTTGGCTAAAGAAAAGCAAATTGAAAGTTTGAAGGCTTCAATTTTAAAGAGAGAGAAACTTTTAAGTAATGCTGGTTTTGTTAGTAAGGCACCAGAACAATTAGTAAATGATGAGAAGATAAAACTTGAAGAAGAGAAGAAGTTACTTAGTACTTTAGAATAGGAAAAAGCCCACTTGATGTGGACTTTTTTATATGGAATTATTTCTATCATGTATAGTAAATATGTTAAATTTTTAATGTTTTTTAAGCTTTTTACTATAAAAAATGAGAGCTTTTTCTCTCTTAGATTTTATCTTTTTTATTTGCTTTGTTTTCTATTATTACTCTAAATTTGATATATTTAAAATGAATAGTTTCATTTTTTATTCTAAATAGTTATAGTTCAGTCAAGATATATAAATAATCTGTTTTTTATTGTGTATAAGTCTGTAGTTTTCAACAAATTAAATAAAAAAACAAGTCTTTTCTTTTCTGTTATGTTATGTGATAATTATAATAGATAAGGAGAGGTGTTTTATTATATGGCAAACGGAAGAATAAATGATTTTATAGTCAATATGAAAAACTAGTTGAAAAATATGAAATGCAAGAAAAGACTTTAAAAGAAACAAATACTTTAATTAAATCACGATATATAAACTTTAAATAAGATAATAGAAAAGCAAAATTACACTATTGAAGAATTAAATAAAGAAATATTAAGACTTAAGACTAAAAATGATAGAGATAGTTCTAATTCTAGCAACATTCAGCAACAAATGGTTATAAAAAAGTAATAACTAACAGAAGAGAAAAATCTGATAAAAAGAAAGGTGGACAATTAAATCATGTACCTTATAGTTTGAAAAACAAATTTGATAAATTTATTAAGTCAGGTGATGTAATAGAAGAAATTGTTGAAATCAATAAAAATGATTTTAACAAAGACAAGAGATAGTTGAAAAACAGTTCCCATTGCTATAGTCTTGTTAAATGGCCATAAAATGCTTTATGAGCAGGATAAAAAAGATTACTATGAGATTTAATGATGATTTTTTTGTTGTTTCAGATGCTAAACCTATAGCTGATTCTAATATATATCTTAGAAAAATTAAATTAGCTACTCTTGCTGGTTTAAAGGTTATTAGGATTCATGACTTTAGGCATTCTTTTGCATCACTCTTAATTAACAATGGTGCTAATGTTACATTAGTTTCAAAATATTTAGGGCATACAAAAATCGAGGAAACACTAAATACATATTCGCATATGTTTAGTACTACCCTCAACTCTGTTGTTTCTGTTAGAGAAAGCTTAGAAGATGACTAAGCTTTTTATTAAAAAAGCCTCCAAATGGAGGCGCACTTAAAAAGTGAAAAACCACATAAATGTGCACTAATTAAATGTACTAATATTATATTCAAATATAATTATTTTATTCATATATAAAGCAAAAACCAGCTTACGCTGGTCTTTGAAATATAAACTTCCACATATGTAAAAACATACATGCATTAATTAAATGTAACTTAATTATACAGATAATTAGATCTTTTGTCAATTTTTTTTAAAAAAGTTTTTAAAAAAGTTTACAAAAATATTTTTAAAATAATTATTTAAATAAATAGTATTTTGATATTGATTTCTTTATTTCACTATAATCCTTCTTTGTAATTATTGCTAGTTTATCTTTTGAAAAATAAGGGGCAAGTATTCTCTTAGCACTTAAATTCATCATATTTTCAATCTTTGCAGTTCCTTCTGCTAAACATTCAAGATCATAATGAAAATAGTACTTATCAGATCTTCTTTTCGTAGTAAGCGGTATCATTGTCCACAATTTTTTATCGCTTGTTGGCCTCCATAATATTGCTGGTCTTAGCTTTCTTAATTCACTGCCAATACCTATTCCAAAATCAACCCAGTAAATTGCATTTTGAATTAATTTATCTTCTTCTACATTTTTTTTATTAATTATATATTTATCTCTGCACCATTTTATATAGCTTATTCCCTCAATATCACTTTTTATATTCTTGTTTAGAAATTCAAGCAATGAATTCTTACTTTTTGTAATATTAAATTAAAATCCTTTTTAGTTAACTTCAATGGTTTACCGTGAACGTAAATGCATCTATTCATTTTAGATCTATTATAATCAGCAATTTTATTTACATCTACATATTTGTTAATGGAATTGCAATAAATACAGCCTTCTTTTTCTTTAGAGTATACCGGCATTCCAACATAATGATTTGCTGAAATATCATAGATAATTAAAACCCATTCCTTATCAACTCTTTCATTAGTTTCATATATTTGTTTAAAATTAATTGTTAACATTTACTACACCTCGCTAACTAATTACTCCATTTGTATCTTTCTCTATATTTAGCCATAAAAGAGTAATCATTAATATCGTTTTGAATTCGGCCTATAACAATACCCGGTTTAACATTTTGAGAATCTGCAAACCTTTTTATTTCAGATAAACTTATATTGCTATTTTTAATAAAGTCTTCATAATCATTTTGATTAATTAACATGTTTCTAGCAAACTTATCAGCTGCTTTTTCTTCTTCACTTTCAATAAATTGATAATCTATATATTGATTATCAAAATCGTCATTTGTTAAGTGGCCAATCTCATGGAACAAAGTAAACCAAAATATATCAGAGAAAGATTGTCTTATAGTCATACATAAAACAACTTTACCATTTCTTTTTTGAATGAATCCTTGAACAGGTGCTCCAGTAAAATGTTGCACGACTTCAAATGCTATACCACATTCAGCAAAAATATTTTTCAATTCAACAACCATATCATTTGCAGGTAGAAACATTGTCCTTTTTATGTCTTCATATTTTGTTTTTAGTTTTTCTATATCATAACTATTAGTAATTATTATTTTATTTGTAAAATACTCACATAATTTTTGCCATGCATATAATACATATACATTTACTTTATTTGCTTTAGAACCTCTAAAAGCAGCTTGTTGAATAGATAAACTTGGTATACTACATAAATTGTTTAAATTAAGAAATTTTCTCATATTTAAAACTGTTATTTCTTTTTTAGAATTACATTCAATTATTTCTGCATTTTCACAAAATTTAATAACATCTTTTAAATCTTTTAATATATTTAATTCTTTTTCTTCGATATTATTTAAACTATTAATTTCAAAAACTTCTTTATCATAGTTACTTTGAAGGTTCATCCAAAAACTAGCAGGTATACCTAAAGCATACTCTAATCTATTTGCAAACTCAGATGATATATCCTTCTTTCCCCTCACAACCTCACTAATATGTTTAGGAGAATATTCTGTTCTTATAGCTAATTCTTCTTGCGACATCTTCTTTTTTTCCAAAACTTCTTTAATTGTTTCCCCTGGATGAACTAACAAATCAAGGGATAAGCCATTCACATTTCCCATCATGATAATCTGCCACTCCTTTCAAATTAACTTTCTTACATTTTCTTAACGAATCATCATCTAACATTTCAGATAATGGTTCTACTATTAATCTATAATTCCTATTAATTTTAATACCAAAAAGATTATCTAAATTTCCTACAAGAGGATGAGGATCACCCAAGCCGATATCTAAATACTCTTTAAAATTATCTGCTGCCCTAAGTTGATCTATTCTCTGTTTTAGTGCTCTTGTCATATCAATACCAATAGTCTTATTTAAGTTTTCAATATCACTTAATTTCTTTTCTAACTTTCTGTTATCAGCTTCGATTTGCAACCTCAAACCTCCTCTCGTTTCTATATTACCTAATAGGTAATTCTATTATATGCTATTTTTTTCATAAATACAACCCTTTTTACAAAAAAAGTCATCTATTTTAATCCAGACAACTCTTCATAATTTTCTTCATTATCTATCCTTTTTAAATAATCTTTACCGTCATCAACAGCAACAGCACTTTTTATAATCATTCGTACTTTTAGACTCTATGATATCTCCGCATTTTTTACATTTGATTTTATTACTAATTATTTCTTCTTTCTTTTCTATAATCTAACTCCTCATAAGTATTATACCATTATCTTACACTAATCATATCCTACCGTTTGCGGTATAATACTTTTGTAATTATACGGATATTATCAATTTTGTTTGTATTAATGGTTAAAAGTCCATTGAGAATTTTTGTCACTTTTGCCACTTTATCTTAATGAGATTTAAAATAAATAAAAAATCCATTGAAGATTTTTGCCACTTTCGGCACTTTTCTTCAATGAACCATTTTAAAACTCAATTTTTTTGTACCTAAATTGTACCTAAAATTATTTTGGCAATACTGATACCTCGCAAGCCTTTTATAAAACGGGCATAAAAAATGAGAGCACGGTTAAATGCTCTCTTCAGGGGGTTTTGGTTGAATACACTCTCACCTTAAAATCGTAAGAGTAAGTATCCACATAGCAGAACTCTGCTATGCTAATTAAATGATATAAAATTTTTTATAAAAAATCAAGTACTTTTTGAAAATTTTATTAAAAAGTTGAAAATTTGCATTTTATTTAATATAATTAAAGAGGAGAAGATTATGAAAGTTGTTAAGAAAAGATTAAGAAAAGACAGAGTATTCTTGCTTGTTTTACTGTTGTTTTTTAGTACTATATTTATATTTAGTGCTTTTAAAGTAATAGAGTGGTTAAGTGATAATAACAATACTGATAAAGTAATAGAGAAAATTAATAATGATGTTAAAGTTGATGAAGTTAAAGATAATGAAAATACTGAAGTTATAGATGAAGAACCAACTGAGCCTGAAAAGGTGAGTGATTACTTTTATTATATAACTTATCCATTAATTAATGTTGATTTTGAAAGTTTGTTAAAGACTAATAACGAGACTGTAGGCTGGATAAATGTTAATAATACTAATATAAATTATCCTTTTGTACAGGGAATTAATAACACTTATTATTTAAATCATTCTTTTGATAAAAGTTATAATTCTGCTGGATGGGTTTTTATGGATTATAGAAATAATAAGGAAATGAATAATAAAAATACTATACTTTATGCACATGGTAGAATTGATAAGACTATGTTTGGAAGTTTATATAAAACTCAGTATCCAGCGTGGTATCAGAATAAGTCTAATCATATTATTAGAATTTCTACACCTAGTGTTAATATGAGTTATCAAATATTTAGTGTTTATAAAATAGAAGAAGAGAGTTATTATATACAGACTGATTTTACTAGTGATGACGTTTATTTAGAGTTTTTAAATACTATAAAAGGAAGAAGCAAATATGATTTTAATGTAGTGTTAGGTGAAAGTGATAAAATTATTACACTTAGTACGTGTGCTAATGATAAAGAAAGATATGTAGTGCATGCTAAACTTATTAAGAAGAGTGAAAGGTAACTCTTTTTAATTTTTTCTTGACAATTGAGTGCTTGTTCAACTATAATATAATTAGTTGAGTAATAGTTCAACTGAAGGGATGTATAATATGAGTATAAATGAATATAATTGTGACTGCAACGTAATACATGAAAGTGTAGTAAAAGACATAAGAAAGGGTATGCTTAGTGATAAAGTAATAAATGAAGTAGCATCGTTTTTTAAGATAGTGGGAGACCCCACAAGAACTAAGATATTATCTATACTTGACAAGAATGAACTGTGTGTATGTGATATTGCAAACTTACTTAATATGACTAAATCTAGTATAAGTCATCAGTTAAAGACTTTAAAAGAAGCGGGTATTGTAAAGTGTAATAGAGTTGGGAAAGAAGTGTATTATACATTAGATGATGAACACGTAAGCGAAGTATTTGAAGTTGCTTTATACCATATTGGACATAAGAAGGAGAAAAAATAATGAAAAAATATAAATATAATATAAATAACTTGGACTGCGTTAATTGTGCAAGAGAAGTTGAAGAGAGTTTAAACGAAAATAAAGATTTCAAAAACGTAATAGTTAACTTTAATACAAAGAAGTTAATTTATGAATCAGATAAAGAGTTTACACTTCCAGAGTTAAATAAACTTGTTAAAGAAGTAGAGCCTGATGCATTTATTACAGACG
>OGOP01000791.1_pt1 | contig 26047 bp, 30 predicted proteins | sample 1552591 | NCBI WGS metagenome assembly OGOP01 (sample SAMEA2580120, study PRJEB22360) | human gut metagenome | biome: human gut; feature: human-associated habitat; material: faeces | place: Denmark | collected 2008/2010 | reverse complement strand
CAAACCCTTGAGAGATATTTAACGAGAGTTAAATAATTTATTAACCTTGGCAGTTAAATATCTTTTTTCTTTTTCTTCATTTTCTTATAATAATATTATAACAAATTTTTTTATAAAAAACAAATGGGGCGACTTTTTCACCAGCCGCCCCAATAAAAAATATTTAAGAGAACTTATAATCTCCTATATAATTTTCCTTTATTCGCTTATCGCCCTAATATACTTCATATTCTAATTTTACTGAATCTGTATATATAGTAGTTTCTTGTTTAACTTCCTAAGAAAAAATCTTTTCCATAGAGATTGGTTTCTTTTTTTCTGCGTCGCTATACCAGCCCAAAAAGGTCACATTAGGATCATAATTGACAGTAAAAGTGTAATTAGAAGTCTCTTCTTGCTAAGGTATTACTGAAGTATCTTTAACATTGCTATCTTCAACTATATTTATAGCATGTTCAATAAAATCTGTGTATGCATATAGGGTTGTGTCAGCAGTAATGCGAGTTGTATAAGACTCTAAAGGAGAAACCAATTGTGTACATTCCGCATCGCTATACCAACCTTTAAAGACACCATTAGCCGCTAAAGAGACATTAAAAGTGACTTCATCATAATCCCAAGGGTTAGAATTAGAAACTATAATAGAATTATAAGGAAGAGCATTAGCCTAACTATTAGCTTCATTTGACATGGCTTTGGTACCTGGTAAAGCCTATACGTGCCAACGATTAAAATACATGGTTGTTTTTATACCAATTGTCGCCCCATCTGCTGCATTTTTATTTTCCGCGCCCAAAGAACCCGCTATTAATAAACCGGTGGAAGCCTACGTTAAAGTTAGCGTTAATGCGCTATTTTTAGTGATTGTAGCTAATATATCATTAGTAATATTTTGAGTGTTTATATTTCTATATACAATTAAATCAGAGCCAGTACCAGATAAATCTGTTTCCTAATAAATTGTAGTACCATCTGCCTTAAAATACATACTTAGTTTAGGAGTATTTAAAACACCCAAATTTGTAGTCAACCCCACTTTTACCGGATGGGCATATTGATTAGGAAATAATATTGCTTTTGCTGCTGCGGTATATGTAGCCGTACCAGTAGTATTTAGCCATAAACGTAGAGGCATCTTAAAGCCGAGGAGACTTGCATCAATATCAAGATTAGTTACTGTATAATATGTTTTTGTATTACCGTATTGAACATCTAAAGTACGTCCTTCAACTGCCATGATTAGCCCCTCCTTGTCTGATATTTAACCACTTTGTCGCCCACATATAATTTAGGATTAAGTGGAACGGAAACTGCTTTTAATTTCCGTGATTTTTCTACTTTTAATGTATATACCGGATCACGAGATACAATATTACCATCCTCATCTTTCCATGCATAAAAATAATAATGTCTTTCTGGGATGGCTGTTAATGTAACTTCTGTACCTAAGTCAATTTCTCCTGGATGACTACTTTCATAAGTAGTATGCTCGGCATCGACTGCAATTTTGCATTTAGTAAAAGCCTTAGCATAAAGCGTTAAATGAGCATTGGGTTCACAATGATAAGTCTAATCCGTAGAAACTAATTGTGTTCCCTCTGGGTCACTGTACCATCCCTACCATGTCGTCTTTGGGTGCATTTCAACGCTCCAAGTTGCTCCAGAATTATTATAGCCAATTACGCCATCTTCTATATTAGTTATAGAATTAAACTCCGTGTCACTAACAGTAACTTTAACACTTGTAATGCCATTGCTTGAGTTAGCTTTTTTCGCTTTCCACTAATACTGCTCAAAATATAAAGTAAATTTACTACGATTAACACCAATAGCAAATAGGTTAGAAGAGCGATGTATTCTAAAACGATACTCAAAGCTAGAGGATTGATTAGCATTTAAGATACAGTCTTGATATAAATCTTTTCGAGTAAACCCTAAGCCACTAATAATTGCTGGATAGAAAATGGCCAATGGATATCCATCTACTAGAGGCACTAGGCTATCAGACGGAAGTAAGGGCGCACCATGTGATTTAGTTATACGTACTGTTGCACTGCCGCGGCCCGGTTCGAGGTACCAGTCACCCCCGCATGGTGTTGCTTTTTTAGTGGGGAACATAAGTTTCATGCCAGCGCTATTAATTTTTCCTGATAAATCAAACTAACCATTCGTACTAGCCACAGCTGCTTTAACCTCTATTCCAATAAAACCCGCGATACCAGTAGTCAAATCAAGGTCAGTGCGGAAGCCACTCGTGCCAGATGTCACAGTAGATGAAGGCGCGGCTCCAGTATTGATATTATATACCTTACCGACAAAATACGTATTGCCTTTACCGAAAGGAACATCCAAAGTAAAAGACTTTACATCACAGTAGTAATGGGATTTAGCATAATAAATTTTATCGGCGCTAAGTGAAGATATTAATAGCTCTTGATCGGTAGTAATGAGATTTGTATATCCAGCATCCGCATACCAACCATCAAATCTATATCCTCCTTTGGGTCTAGCAATAATTTTTACTGAATCATTGCTACCCATATAATAACTCTAATCATCCTAAGAAAGTAAGGCTGGACTCCACCGAGGCCCTTTAATACTAAAATCTGTAAGATAAAGTTTATCATTTTCACTTGCATCAAAAATTTGAATCTTTGCCCAAAAGCCTATAGCCGTTTCTGGAATTGTAAAAGTGTAAGTAAAGGGCGTCAAAGAGCTGGCAGCCGCAAATCCCTCAGAAAAGGTGGTGTTCTACCACGAAGTTCCTGTGTTAGATATTGTCCAACCGAATTTCATATTACCCGCGGTAAGTGTATATTTACCTGATACAGTATATGTTTTTCCTGGAAGAAAACCATACATTTCTGTCAAATAAGGAACCATTAATTTGTGATAAGTATCACCGCTCCCCGCGGGAGAAAGATCCATACTGAAATTTGTTAAATTAAATAATTCGTAGAAACTTTTTTCGATATAACGCTATCTACTATAAACCATATTTGCGCTTTCTTCATTATTCTATTCATCGGATTCGACATTTGTGACTGCCCCATCTGGCGGTATATATATTTTAGTATTACCTGCTACATATACGTCACCTTCAAGATTAACCATTTCTACATTTTTTGGCTTATCTATCCAAACTCGAGTATTTTCATCATTTACTACTTGAATATGATACTATGTTTCTTCCGGAAGAATATAATATACATCTAATTCTGCCGCATATATAGCAAGAGCTGAAGCATTACTACCATTATTACCATATTCTATTTGAACGCCAAAATGTCCTTCGCGGATTTCTCGCGCGGTCCACCTACTGAGGGAAAGTTCTCCCTCTGAATAAGTAATAATTTTTGTTTCTGTAGTAGCTGGGAAAATAGCTGAACCTCGATAATATCTTACCGGAGTTTCATCATAATCTTTATAAGCCTCATTGGGAATATAATCTATTAAACCAAAATAGATTGTGGGATCTGAAGCTTCATATAAAGTATTTTTATCAGTAGTCAAATATTTAATACGTAATTCGAAATTAGTTAAAATAGCATTTTCTGGAATATCATATGCATTTTGAGCAAATTGTAAAGCTAATCCCGCTTTAAAAGCAGTGCCGTCATGGCGTTTAGGCACCGTCTATAATAAACCATTTGTGGCATCCATGGTATTGGTTGCTAAAACATCATATCCTACAGGCAATGAGAGAGAGGGGCCGTTATCTCTGGGCGTTGTTAAGTCATCACCAGAACCATTCCATCTAAAAGGATAAGGATCGGTTGCTTTAGTTGGTCGCACTGTAACCTTAGTGCGCTTTTTGCCTATTCTAGCATATATAACCATATCATGCATAGGAAAAGTGGTAGTATAAGTAGCTTCTTTTGATATATAATTTCTAAATTCACTATCGGCATACCAACCATAAAATTCATATGCAGTATCGGTCACAGAACAGGAGAAAGAAACTTCCTAATTGTATTCGCCTTTTTCCGGCGAGATAGAGAAAGTTGCTTTATTGCTAAAATCTGATACATTACCTATTGTAGCAGTAAAAGGCACTGGGCCGCCCAAAGCATAATAAGTAGTACTGGCATCTGGAATTATAGTATATTTTAAGTCGTTAGAAATAAGCTAAGTACAAGCTTCATCGCTATACCAACCTTTAAAAACTGCGCCAGTCGTAGTAGAAGCCGAGAGTGTAATTGCCTCACCTGGTAAAATTTCTGTTTTGGAAACCGAAGCTGTGTCAATATAAGAATTTACTTTAATTACATTGCAATCAAATTTTTCTGGTGCTCCTTCATAATTTACCGTAAGATAGAGCTATGTAGTTTTCATCTTGTTATTGCGCAATGAGCCGCCGGCGGTGACGCGGCCATCTGTATGAATAGCAATATTAAACGCTTCGCCAATATTTGATGAAGAAAATAATTTATCAGTAACATCGACTTGTGCTGGAGTGATATCTGCTGAATAATCTGTCCATGTATTATGATGTAAATGTTGATTCGTCTATTGAAATGTTTTTCCGGTAGAGCGATTAATAACCCACCCTTGATTAAATTGTTCATCATCACTCTGTTCAGTGCCATCATGCTAAGCATTATAGTGAATGCTTAATCCTCGAATATAAAAATAATTAATAGGAGAAGTACCCCCTGCCTAACAAACGGTAGTTACACGAACACGACTGAAACCAGTAGACCCTTTGGTTTTTGCATATATATATCCGGTATCACCATCAGCCACTTCTTCATTCAGCAACTTCCAAGCATAATCTCCTGAACTCTTTTGATGCTCTATAGAAACATCTGCTGTGGGTCTTAAAATAAAACTTCCGGTCTACATTATCTCTCTACCTCCTTATACCAAGCCTACACGATTGCAAGAATATCTTCAGCAGTACATTCTGAAATGTATCCAGACTATAAATTTGAATCATTCCTTAATAACACCTAATCAACAACGGCGGGATGATCGCAAAAACGAAAATGAATAGTCCAAACCGTCATATTATTTTCACATTCCCAAGACATATAGTTGCCGATTTCTTCATTACCATTCTTTATAAAAGTGTTATATGCTCCTAAATCAATACTTGGTATATATTTTTTTAAACTATCTTTTAAATAATCTATTAAATCTGATTCACAAAATAAAACATTTTGTCCTTTTATACATACACAAAAATTTAAATCTGATGAGTCACATAATACAGGATAAATTTCATAATCTAATACCTAAATTACTGGAATATTTTTTGCTTCATATTCTGCCACATCAAAATCAACCCCATAGCTCGAAAATATAAAGGGGCAGTCGGTTTGATTTACATAGAGTCCACCTTGACCCTCAAAAAGATTTTTTATTGTATCAGTAAGTGAATCTACAATATTGCATGTTTTCGGTGATAAGTCTGTTTGTAAAACAGACTTTTTCTTTTTAGCATCCTAAAATTCAGCTAAAGAAGTAAAACCATAAGGTTTTAACAATTCTAATAAAGACTTTTTATCTGTAGAAGCTAAATATTCCTATTCTATCTACATAGCTTTTTCGATATTATTCATTAGAATTTAAAACCTCCCTTACTGCTCTAAGAGTGAATTTTTACTCCCCGCTGCAGCGTCCTCTACAACGTAGGTTATAATTTTATCAGATGTGCCGGCCGCAGGAGCAGTATTAGAAACTTGAATTGTATATGTATTAGTATTTATATCACCTACAGAGGCATCAATCATATCTTGAACCTTAGTAGTTGTAGGTATTTGAACGCTATCAGCTGAGGTATCGGTTGCCCCAAAAGCAAATTGATATGTAGCTACATAGCAAATCATAGAATCTCCCGAATCTCCAGTGGTATAAGTTAATCCGCCAGAAGAAACAGAAAGATCTGTCGCGTTATGAACGTAGTCAAAGACTAAAAGATTTTGAGCGGCTATATAACGAGTAAGCGGAACCTCATTGATAATCGGTATTGTTTTTTTAGAGCCATCACTTAAAGTAATTTCTTTATTCCGTATTACGTGCGCTATAACTTTTGCACCGCTTTGATAGGCTGCTAATACTTCAGTATATGTTTTATCACAAGTACAAGAATAACCCAATATCCAGTTACCGATAGAGGATTGTTTGGTATCTAAAGTAACATTAATAACATAATCAGAAGAAGAGCCAGATAGCGTAGCAGGCTCCCATTCCGTGGGTACGCCGTTGCTGTCAACCGCTTTTATTTTCGGTATCTGACCGACCGCCGCAGAAGCAAGGCCGAGTGATTTTGGTTCATTTGCATTTGTATAATATTTAGTTTCAATTCCCATTTTTAACCCCTCCTTATGCCGTGATTTCGCTGGCTGTCAGCGTTCCAGTATCATCAATTGTTAATTTAAATTTTTTAGTTGATCCCGCTGTAGAGGATGCGAGGATAATCTCTTTGTCGCCGTTTGCCATGACGGTCTGAGAGCCTTGGTCTTGTGCCGTACCGCCAAACTGTGGTCTACCTTGAAACCAAGGAACGCCATTCCAGTCTAAAGTATTGGCATTGGAACGATTATAAATATTTTTTCCATTACCAACGATATGGGCATATTTATTCGAGGAATCTATTACATTACATATACCTTGAACGTGTTGGTAACTACTTTCTGCAATTGTATTGAAGCCTTCTGCATGAGATTGATCACCTGATGCAGTTGTTCCATTACCTTCTGCGTGAGAGCCGTAGGCTGATGCAGTTGTGTTAACGCCTTCTGCGTGAGAGTTTCCACCACTTGCAGTTGTATCATAACCTTCTGCATGAGAGTTATTCCCAATTGCCGAACCAGACTTTCTTCCCATACTAAAACTTCCTGTACCAATTGGATTATTTTTATCCATTTTTTCACCAACCATAGGTAATACAGTTGTTTCAATTTCTTGATTAACCGATGTTACAACATTATTATAAATCTATTCATCAGTATATGGAAGCTAAGTAAATGTCTTAACCCCATCACCGATCTTTAGGCGGGTTTCTCCCGCACTCGTTTGAACAACTATTATTTCTCCCTCGGCAAGCACTGGATTTTTCGAAGTCCAATTAGCTGCCGTATCAGTTCTATTTTTTACTGTGGCTTGTATAGTTTTTGTCATTGCCATTTCTTAACTTCCTTTCTATGTATCTTATTCCGTTATTATAAACGAAATAAAACCATTATAATATTCTCAATAAAATCTAAAAAATTAAATAGATACATTAAACGCTTTTGCCCAATAAAAAATAAGGAGTAATGAATATTTTCACTACTCCCTATAAAAAATTATATATTATTTATCAGGCTTTACCGCCATCAATAATTAATACATCGCCCTCGGCAACGAATAATTTTTGAACATCGACAGCTTTAATGCCAATCTTATTCTCATTAATTGCGATACTCGTATCATCTGCTATAGGAACCGCAATATTGACAGCCTTGCCATCAACAGTTTGAGCCACATTATTGACTTTAATAGATTCAATAACGTTGGCCTGGCCTTTATTCCATTGAGCAATCTTAGCATCAGTTACTTTACCCTCAATGGCAGTAACACGAGCACTTACAGGAGCAACGCCATCTTTGACGGCCTTGGCTACGGAGCCAACAACAGTGTCTGCGCCATTTAACTTTTCAATAGCAGCAGCGTTTGCTTTAATGCTGGTATCCATCTTAATAGCGCTATCGCTGTGATTACTAATCCAAGAGGAAATTTCCTTTAGAGTGTCGAAAGACTCAGGAGCACCATCAACAATCTTGGCGACCTCTTCATGGGCCATGTCACGAGCCGACTTGTTATTGTCTCCCTCGACGGAACCAATCAAAATGTCGATCGCAGACTTGTTAGCAGTGATTAAGCCACGAACTTCAGCGTCATTATAGGTAGCGGCAGTCTTAGCATCAGCAATCATTTCAACTACTGTCTTACCCTCAGTAACAGTACCAATCTTAGCGTTGATACCGGAGATAGCGGTAGCATTCTCGCTAATTAAACCGGCGGCAGTCTTGCCTTGAGCAATAGTGCCAACCTTAGCACTTAGTGTGTTAATCGCGGTTGTATTATTAAGACTATCATCAGAGGCGCTCTCGGCGAGATCGTAAACATCTCCAACAGTGCCAGTATATTTGCCCAAAATAGCAGTCTTTAAAGCAGCATCTTTCTTTTCGGCCTCAGCGTCTGCCGCACTCTTAGCGGTAGCGATAGCAGTAGAAACCCTCTCAACATCAACCTTACTCTCTAACGCAGTAACTCTAGCAGACACATCAGTATCACCGGTGACTAGACTATCGGCGTAAGCCTTAGCATCAGATAGGGCAGAAGCAGACTTTTCATCTGCGTATTTCTTAGTGCCCTTGATAGTATCAACAGTAGACTTATCTTCGGCGGTGCCAACCAGTGCGTTCTTTGCATCACCAACATCAGACATGGTAGCGGCTTTATTTGTAGATTTGTCATAAGCAGTGCCAAACTCTAGCTTATCCTGTTTACCACCCAGGGTAGTAGCTAAACCGCTGACCTAACTTTGATCAATAGTAGGAATATCTTCCTTGGTCAGTGCGGCTAAGCCAATAACTAAACCATTGCTATCAACGGTAACCTTAGTACCGGAGCCAGCCTTAGTAGCAGCATTCTTAGGAACAGCAGCGTCGGCAGTGGTCTTTACAGCAGCAATAGCACTAGCATTGGTAGTGTCAGCTTTCTCGAGAGCAGAAATCTTAGTATCATAAGCAGCTTGATTAACATAGTCGCCAGCGTCTTGCTTTGCATTCCAAGCGGCAATATCGTCAGCAGTAATGCCAGCAGCAGGCTTACCTTCTAAAGTATTAACACGAGCAGCCAGTGCCGTTAAATCAGCAGCTTTAGCATAATCGCCAATCTTCAGAGCAGAGATGGCATCAGTTACATAAGCAACTACAGTAGCCTTCTCGCCTTCACCACCAATACCAGCAACAATATTCTGCAGCTTGGTAATGGCAGTATTCATTTTAGTAGCATCAGTACCATGAGTGCTGATCCAATCAGAGAGTTCTTTTAACGTATCAAAAGACTCTGGGGCGCCATTAACAACCTTAGCAACTTCTTCAGCGGCAATCGCGCGAGCCGACTTAGATGTATCCTCGCCTTGTAAAGTAGAGATAGCGGTTTCATTAGTCTTAATACGCTTGCGCAGACCGGCGGTATCATCCGCACCAACTACAGCCTCAAGGACATCAACATCGCCTTGTGCGGCGGCTGCCGCAGTTTGAGCGGCCTTAGCATCAGATACGCCCTTGTTAGCAACAGTCAGTACAGCAGCAATGTCCTTATATAAGCCGGTTGCAGCAGTCTCGCCAGCGGCGGGAGCGCCAACCTTAGCAACGAGATCATTAACCTAAGACTGTAAGTTAGCAACATCAGAAGATAGGTCGCCCGATGTGGTAGTCTGCGCCAACTTAACAAGTGTACCGGCCTCATTGCTAATCATATAGGCTTCGCATGTTTTGCTAGCCTCATTAACCAAGGTGATAATCTGACCAACATAAGCTGTTGCACCACTCTTGGCGTAAGTTTCCATTGTAGTCTTGTCATAGTAGACAGAACTATCATCCAGAGGAATTGGATTGCCACGCTGGATATTCATGGGCAAACCCATGAAATTACCATCTTTTTTTATAATAGCCATAAATTTACTCCTCCTTTATGAATTAACCAATTACAATACTATAAGATTGAGAGCTAGGAATTGATGCAGGCTCAAATACCCATACATTATATGGTACTGCAGTGAATCCTTCAGCGCCCTCAACATTTACAGTGTTAGTTTGCTTTACAAAATCTTTAGTAGCATCTGCACCCATTGCACTTGGAAGTGTAACTTTAGATACATTGTATCCCGAAGGGCAAGCTACAACAACTTTCTTAGCACCCTCACCAGCTGTAAACGTAGTAATAGTCTTCTTACTAGCTGCTTCATGGTTCAAACTACGAATACTAGCAGAATCTAGAACAAATCCATCAGTTTTAACAACGCCATAGAACATATGGCGAACACCAACAAGCTTACCCGATGCTGTAGCAAATTTAGTACCAGCAGCAATCTTGCCAGCAGTATAATCATTACCTAAATTAGTTTTAGGAACAGCGCCTTCATTATGAGTAATAGAAACACTTAGTGTCTTAGTACCATTAGCAACAACATTGTCAAATGTGCCAGTAGCGCCAGTCTTAGTCTAACCATCGAAACTAGCAGTTACAGTACCAGCGACAACGCCAGTGGCAGGGCCATAGGTGTAGGAACCAGCAGACAAAGATGCCGAATATGAAATATTCCTATGAGTACCAACCTCAACTGTGCCGCCTCCACTTAAGGTTACAGATGCGACAGGTTCAGTTGTTGTAGGATTAGTCTCTTTTGCCAAAATGGTAGCCATAAATTCCTCGACACTCTTACCTGATGCAGCAAGCTTGCCGGAACCGCCATCCGGAGCACCAATGGCGCCAATAGCATTAGTATAGGTAAAATCGTTATCGAAATAAACATTCTTAGCATTATAATTGCCGTCCATAGCGCACCATTTTTCGCCATCATAAGCGTAGGCTGTGTGGCTATTGACTTTTGAACCTTTAGTTACTGCACGCTCAACTATGGCCATATCACCTTGCGCTGGGTTAGCAATGGTAGCGAGTTTTTCAGTATCAGTCTCATTACCCTCGACTAATAACACGGAAACTTTATCTTCCGCTTTGTCAATCAACGCTTGAATAGCAGCTTGATCTGCGCCAGCAATTTTGAGGTATTTCCAAGTATGCTCGCCATCACCAATACGAATTTCATTTTTTGTGGTATCAATACCAACTTCACCCTTTTTGAGTATCTTTGTACTAGCTTCCCACTCGGTTGTGGTGCCATTACGCAAGATAATTTGGGTGCTTAAAGTTTTAGTAGCCATAAATATTTTTCCTCCTTAAAAAATATTAGGGGTCGCCACCATCGACGATTTCATATTCGTCTTCTTCTGGTTTTAGACAAATAAAATCATTGTTATCATCGACTAAATATGGGACCCATTGACCATCTATGTTAATTGAAATCATTTCCCCGGTATAATCATATTTATTAGCCCAGGTTCGTGCTCCAACCACAGAATTAAATTGGGTTTTTTTAGTAATGGTTTTTAACTGACCATTATCATCATAATAATACATTTCAGACCGTTTTGCGTCATCACTAGTTAATACTAGACTCTCACGAGGAATAACGCCACTTTCAATGGCGCCTTGAATACGGTCTTTATCGCTATACACTACATTAAACGCCATCGTATTCCTCCTTATTCTATTGCGCTTACTTCATAGTAACCATTAATTAATTGCGATTGATGTCCTTCAGCTAATAACGCTGCGGGGACTTCGCAATTAAATTTGCCGCCTTTAATAGTTACCTTGGCATCTTGTTCTACGAGAATATTCTAATCACGCGCGGAACAATCAAAAATACCACCAGTAATTATAACATCAGCGACATTAATGCCATCATTGAGCTTTCTTGCTCTTAGATTGTAATAATCATCACAGCGGAAATTGCCCCCGTTAATAGTTAGTAGCTTGCCGCAAGTGTAAATAGTGCCATAGAAATCACCGCCATTGATTTCGGCATAGCCATTATCATCATTCTTGATAATATACAAACCGCCCATAAATGAACCATCGTTAATAACGAGCTTTGGCGCGGCTTCATTTTGGCCAGTTACGAAACCCTTGGCCGGATCATTATCAGAATAATCCCAATAGCCATTCTCAATTAGGCTGGAATACTCTTTATCATAGCTCACTAATCCGCCATTAAATGTCATATTACCATGGTTAACAACGGTATAATAACCATTCTCTGCCGAATCTAACGTGCGAATATAAGTACCGCCATTAATATATATATTACCACTGTTCATCATCGTCGGCTTAGCATGTTTGCGGCATTCCATCGTGCCGGCCCCACTCACGGTTAGAGTAGACTGGTATCCAACAATTAACGGAGTTTCTTCGTCATTCTTTACATTGATATTCTTTAATTCAATACTAGCATTTTTATTAGCGGGTATTGATATTACACTATTAAAATTAGCTGGAATAACAATTAAATCGCCATCACTTACATTAGCAAGCGCATCTTCTATTGAATTATATCTAATTCCATTAGATTCAACAGTTGAATTGGGGCTACCATCATCACGGATTTTGATAACTTCTACTACACCGGGTTTGGCGGCGGTGCCGCCTATTTGCTTCCATTGGCCTTGACTATGGATATAAAACATATCATCTATTTCACATATTTCACCATCATAAGCAACTTCAGGCAATTTATTCACAGAACCCAAGTATTTGACAACCTCAGCTGGAAGAACTATATTATCAGTGATATAGGGTAATTCATTCCAAGGCGTTATGCCATTACCGACTTTTAGCTTTCCGGTATCCAACTCAAAACCTGGTTCACCGGGTCCAAGAATAAGGTTTTTCGCAGCCCAGGAGGCAGCTTTACCGCGTTTAAAATAAAACTTAGATTTCATATAAACATCGGCCATATTTTTTCCTCCTTACGAACCTACATCTCCGCCGTCCCAAATATAGGTATTATCAGTGCCAGGATCGGGGTTGCTAGAACCGCCACTACTATTAGATAAATTTACTTTTACCCAAGAGTTTTGATTATTCAGCATATAGGAATTTGAAGTTGAAATAACAAAAGCCGTACTACCCGGAATAAGCATATCATCTGTGGGCAGATTTTTTACTTCTGCTTCTGTATCTAATATAAAATGCTTAAGCCCATATACGGCTCTACCATTCTCATGAGTTAAACCATACATACTAAAATAACACCCTCCTTTTATTTTTGATTTAGATTATTTTTATAACCTTTCTAATAACTTTAAAAATAGGCCTTATATTTTGAGCGACTTTTGGCCAAAAAAATTCCTAATGGGTGATTCTAGAGAAACTCGGAGCTTTGCGGAGCCGGCGAAAGACAAAACGGAGGATATAAAAATAGGGCTAGAGAAAGATCTCTAGCCCTCCAAAAGGAAAGGAGTTAATAGAAATGATGAATTACAGAATTCTAGAAACATAGTGGCTGGGGATAGTGGATTCGAACCACTACAGACACGGAGTCAAAGTCCGCCGAACTGCCATTATTCTAATCCCCAATATATCAAGAGGATTTTATTCCTCTTGAAGAAAAATATCTAAAGTATAATCGGAATTATTATTATTTAAAAAATGAAATTCACGATGGCAATTTGCACAAAGAACTACACATTTTTTTATTTCGTCCTAAACACGCTCTAATGAATAATTATTAGAAAGCATTCGCGCAACAGTATCATCTTTATCTTCTGGATTAATATGATGAAAATCTAGAGCGGCGCCGCATCTGTTATAGCCACATTTAGCACACCTTAATTCAGCTTTTAAATCTTGAATTTCTATTTTTTTTTGTCGATACTGCTTTTTCATATAATTGTTATGGCAATCTCTACAGTCGGCTCGACGAGTGCCTTTTGCTTTATCTCGCCAATTAAAACTGTCTAATGGTAATTCTCTTCCACATTTAGTGCATACTTTTGTTTCCATAATAGAAATCTCCTTTATTTATTCTATTATATATGAAAGTATGAATGAGTATTTTTACCACTTTTGACCAGACGATCGAAAAAACTAATATTCACAAAGCATCTTTTTATCGAACTACTAATTATTTTACATCCCAAATAACGAGATAATTAGGCTTAAGCCAACGATACATAAATTATGTGCTTTGTTGGCTACGCCGCTATATGGTTGGGGCGGAGGGATTCGAACCCTCGATCTCGTGCTCCCAAGGCACGCACCTTAACCACTAGGCCACGCCCCAATATTTAGCGGCATTATACAAACGCCGCAATTTGATAAATGAAAGAAGGTAAACTATCAACCTCAATAAAAGGCCCAAAGGTTTTCATTGCACCATTTCTTTGGTTACAAAATTCCTTACTCTTTTTAAAAAGAATATCGAGAAATTCATCTCTTGTCAAATGGAAAATATCAGTAAGTTTTCTATAAAAAGCCTTAAGCGACTCATAACCGCGTTTACACTCTTCATCCTGACTGCCATACTTATAAACAAAAGCCTGATAGTAGAAATAACCTTGGACATACTGTGACAAGCAAATTTCTTTAATAGCATCAACGAGTTCTTCGCTGGGCTTTTCTACATCAGTCAAGATAGTCAGATGAGAATCAATAACGCTGATGAGATAATCATTAAGATTAGTTAGAGTATAGCGTTCACTAGAAGTCATCGAATTAGGATTCTGATTCCAGTAATAAATCAATTCATCAAGAATATAAAAATTCTTTTCATCCGCCCTAAGTCTGTCAAAGACCAAAGCATTAAAATAAATATCCTCGTGAGTATAAAGATTAGGAAGAAAACGAATGTTGTATTCATCAAGCATTTTCTTCAAATACCATTTCCCATGGACCCAAGTAGGATCTTCTTGATGAAGAGCGCCATGACGACCCGTAAGAGGTTCTCTTTCAACAAAATTGCCGATAAACATCTGTGCATCCTCACATTGACTTACAGCTTTATCGACATATCTCAACGCGTCTGGGGCAAGCAGGTCATCGGCATCCATAAAGCCAATCCATTCGCCGTGCGCATTGTCGAGGCCTAGCTGCCGAGCATTACCAGGACCTCTGTCCATACTCTCGTCAGTAACAAAATAACGCATCGGGAGAAGATTATCAAAGGTATGAGCAACTTTAACTCCATCATCAGTGGAATGATCATCCACCAAGATAACTTCTGTCAAAAGTGATGCTGATGGAAGCAAACTACCCAGCGCATTTGCGATGTATTTTTCCCCATTATACATGGGAATAATCAAAGAATAAGTTGCCATAATTAATTCCTTTCAAATCTGTCACCTCTGCGTTTTTTAGGCTTGGAACTAACACTCCGCGAAGCTGGGCGGCCGCATTAAACAGGTTATTTATTAGTTCTATATAAAATCGAGAAGTAAAAAGCAAAATACTAACAAAAACAATAATAGTATTTTAGAAGTAAAAACTCTCCTCGATGAATAGTTTTTGTTTCTATAATTAGCTAATATATAGAAGGGTAGCGGATTCTGCCAGCCTAAAGCGCAATACAATATCTTTAGGTTCCCCATATAGCAGTCTTTTTTATTTTCGAGATCAACAATATTTGGTACCCGAAGTGAGCTACGATCTCACACGCCTCACAGCACAGCTTTTTGAGAGCTGCATGTCTACCAATTCCATCATTCGGGCGTATTAAAGAGCAGTTTATAAGAGATGCTCAGCTCTCCTTTAATTATGGCGAGTCAGGTCTCGCCACCAGAAATATCTGGACTTCTCACGGACATAACTTCATACTGTCGATTAAACATAAGCATACCTCCATTGTAAGAATTTTTTATCTTTATTAAGGGGTGCCCATAAACCCTGAAAAATAAACACTATTATGATAGGCCTTCGCCTTACCTCATTTTATCTTTACATATATTCAGACAAGTGAGAAACAAGTCTGAGCCTTAAAACCGTCGTCTTAAAACTTCTTGCCCCCGGCCGAAACCGCATGGTCACTGTTGGACTGATTACCAAACACATTTCACGGGATATTCAGAAAATTATTTTATTTTTAGAATATCAATCTAAATTTGATTCTTCAAGTCTTGGCGTTCCGCTACTCTGTCGCTGTAGAAAGTTATAGGAATTTTTCAACTCCGTCACCGCCCATGCGTTTGTTGGTATTTCCAGGGTCTGTGACAGTCACCAACTAACACCTAACTTGGATTCGGCTTAGCTATTCACTAAGCTGTCTATTGCACGCACCTTTCCACGGCATCCTTTATGTACGATAATTGAAGCACATACTCTTTACTTTCTCCCCACTGGGATTCTTTGCTTAAATCACTTTAAACAAAGCGGACGAGTTTCCTCAAGTATCCTTGATTCGTGTACTCCCGAGCCCTATCCGAGTATTCTCAGCTTGAACATCGCATTCAATCTGCACTGAGTTATCACAGTGTTTATTTTTCAAGGTTCATTTTGACTTTCTATAAAATATTATAACAAATATTTTTTAAAAAGTCAATTTGGGAATCTCTTAAATAAATGGTTGCGCAGCAGAGAGTCGAACTCTGATCTTCAGGATATGAACCTGACATGCTACCTTTACAACACCGCGCAATATAGTGCGCTTTTTATTTGCCGCCGCAAACTGGTCTTACATCATTTATTTATACTCGCTGTTGGAAGGCAGCTAACCGGCGAGTCAAGAAAGAGAGTTTTTATTTATCTCTCACTTTCTATATATATTATATCAAATTTTTTATAAAAAATCAAATTTTTTTAAATACTGCTTACTTTCGTTTTCTTTATATTATACTGCGAACTCAAATGACAAGCCACATATCACATATGCGCCGGTGGTAGTTTAGCAGAAGAATCCATCCTCTCTCGCAGTGCACATTGAGGGCGTGCCAACCTAATAAGGCTTAGTCGCGCTGAGATTGATGACGCAACCAACTTGAAATTCATCAGTCTTGGAACTGATTATCACAGAGCTGATTAAACTCTATTCAAGTACCGACACAAGTTTTAGGGTTCTTGTAACCTCTTACCTATAAGTATCATAAATTTCGTTTCAACACATTCTTCCTTGCGGGATTCATAGATTGCGGTCTATTAGAGTTGCATCTACTCCTACTTTTTCACACTTCGTCTTGCGGACTTGGTGCACCTTCATATTTCAGAAGGATAAGTCGGTTTTAACTTATAGGTCGCGTGCACTTTGGCTTTTAATTCATCATTAAAATTCTTTTCCAATATTGCACTTTAATATAAGAATAGTAATTAATTGAACGACGAGGCACGCGTTTGAGCATCCATAGCTTTTGGCTACAGCCCACTCATCGCCGCTCTGTAACCTTGCGGGTCACTTTGTAAAACGACTCCGTCCTTTCGAATGAGAAGTCATTTTGCAATCAAATATAGCACTTATTCTTGCGGAACTCGCACCATAAAGCAAAAGCTGAATTAGGTATTTCTACCTTTTTTACCATCCGTCCTCAACTAATACTTTAACGAATGGCGCCTGAACATATTCCTCCGCAGACTGCTCTTGGAACTTAGAACGGGCGTATCAACTTTTGGTTTTCCGTTAAGCTCTCCATTAAGGAAAGTCGCAAAAAATTTTGCTTTATACTTGTTACCAAGTTTATTTTCGACACGAAACCTGCCGGTGCTCAACCTTTGTCCCGACTTGCACTACGGACTACCGAAGTAGGTGGTTTTACCGACTCTATGAGAGAAGAAAGCAGAAAAGAAAAGACTTTCTTCTCTCAACTTTCTATAAATATTATATCAAAAATTTTTAAAAAAGTCAAATTTTCAAATGGTACTCCTTAGGAGATTCGAACTCCTGCCTGAAGATTGAGAATCTTCCGTCTTGGCCAGCTTGACTAAAGGAGTATATGGTACTCTGGGTTGGACTTGAACCAACATCAAGCGATTATAAGTCGCCCGTTCTTACCTTTGAACTACCAGAGTATAGTGGCGGCTCACCACGGACTCGAACCGCGGACCTCTTGTTTACACTTTTGCCTTTCTACAAATAAACTTTAAGGTCAGTCAACCGCGCATCTATTTAACCTCCCACATTTGCTCTCGGAGGTGGCGGTAAGGGAGAATTACGATATCTCGACATCACGCTTAACAGGCGTGCGCTCTGCCTCTGAGCTACCCTACCATATTACTCGTCTTTCCGAGTCGTCACAGCCCTATATAAAGCATATTTTAAGTGTCGCCACACTTTGAAAGGGGGTTTTTCTTTCGACTTTCTATAAATATTATATCAAAAATTTTTAAAAAAATCAATTAAAGGATATCTGCGGCTGTCGGTTCAGAGATATCAATACCAGCGTACAATGCGTTACCATGATAGTCCGCATTACTTGCGATATTTGCATAGACACGGAGAATGTCTGCCCCAGTATTATACCACTCAATTTCTGAACGAAGCTCATCAATCTGATCTTCATAATCAGAAATGGCCTTAAGACGCTCGTCTAAATCTACATTAGAACAGGCCTGAATGTGTTTAATCATTTGCTCACAATAAGAAATTGAGTCTTTTGTTGCTTCAGCCTTACTCAGGACTGCATTGACGGCGGTTTGAAGTTCCTCAGAGCTGACCTGCCGCACTTTTTCATAAGGAGCATAGCCAAAATTTGCCATTGCTTTATAAATTTCTGTGCTACGGGAAAATTCATCCAAAGAGATAAACTGTTCCCCATCACTGATATAAAAACTAACATACTGGCTCATATTTTAATTCTCCTCTTGTCACTTAAATGGAGCGGATAAAGAGACTTGAACTCTCACAGCTAGCTTGGAAGGCTAGAATGCTAACCATTAAACATCATATCCGCATTTATTTTTATGTTTGCTCTTTCTCGTGTAAGAGCCTTTGCCTTTCTTTGCTGGAACCACAGAGCCTCGATTACGCCACATAAGAAAGCCCTGCAATTCATCCCCACTCTTCTTCCGAATCTTCTTGTTCATCATAGACGTCCTCCCAAATCGAAAAATAATCAATGTCTTCGCTTTCATCAAGCTGACACTTGATATCAAAATCATCAAACATCCTTATTCTCCTGAACAATAATAGTGTTTTAATGAGTGTTTTCCCCCGTAGGGAGGATTACACACAACCCGCTGCGCAACTGCATATTACTTTCTTCCATTTTGTCCGTTAGAACACCTATCAGAAAGAATGCTACAAGAAATCGCGGTAATTCCGACATCTTTTAATTCTTATTGAACTCGGTCAGCAGGAATCGCGAAGCTCCAAAGTTACCCAAATTTTTTCTGCGTCGATGGGGAGACGGTGGTGGGCCGAGGTGGACTTGAACCACCGATGTCCAGTGGAACCGGATTTACAGTCCGGTGCGGTACCAACTACGCTCTACCGACCCAAATGTTAGTATTAACAATACACATGTGGTGTTTTAAACCAATTAAACTACCCACCTGCCTCCTATTGGCAGGCAGGGGAGGAATCGAACCCCCATCTCCTCATGTGATTAATTATAATAGCTTATCCCGATTTCCGCTATTGGGCTACCGCCTCATTATTACGTGTACTTTGCAATAACTTGCCCACTCGGTTTGGCGGTTGGTGTGGGATAAGGGACTCGGACCCCTGGCCTCCTGAATGTAAGTCAGGTGCTCTAACCAGCTGAGCTAATCCCACATAATAAATTTATACATGTCCCCGATTTTGGAGACTCCCACTCCGCGGGAATCGGGGATAACCGCCTTTGGCCAAAATTTAGGAGCATCTTTGTTGCTATTGAACAGTGAGATCCCTGCATCTCTAAGTCACTTGTTGCAATTGAAATCGGCTGAACAAGAAAGTACCTTGCGCAATGACGAAGTATATATTATTTCAGTGAGATACCCTCGCCTTAGACCTCACTCCCCCCATCATCGAGGGTGATGGTTTATCGTGGAATCGAACCACGGTCGTGCGGCTAAAGCCGCCCATTTTGCCACAAACTAATAAACCATATAATTTTTATTTATCTCTCAGCTTCTATATCTATTATATCAAATTTTTTATAAAAAATCAATAAATATTTTTTTAATCCCCATGGGACAGCTCCAAAATGGCTGCCCCATGACCGCATTTAAAAAAGGAAAAAATAATAGACCATAATCGTCGTGGTGCGCGAGGCGGGATTTGAACCCGCACGACCGATGATCACGAGATCCTAAGTCTCGCGTGTCTACCTTTCCACCACTCGCGCATATTAATTAGCCAAAATAAATATTCATTGGCATTGGGAGCTGATGCATGGCAAAACGAGAAGTAAAGTCTTGCCAACCATCACAATCCACTGGACCAAACCAACGCTGGAGATAGGATACATACTCTTGAGTTCTACGAGAGGAGGCGTTTTGATTTTTCATCATATAATTGCGATACCAATCCAACTGATTGCCGTACTCTTCTTCTGTCATTTCTCTCCAAGTCGTCCCGCCAAACGGAGACTCGACTTCAATCTTAGGATAATGCATTTATAACGCCTCCTCTACTTTATATATATATTATATTATATTATTTTTGAAAAATCAAATAAAGAGAATTAATCTGAGCTGTCCAAAATTATCGGAGTCAGTTCATTAGCATAACTCCCATAGAACCAATTAACCCAAGGACTCTGAAGACCATGCTGAGCTTCAGCAAGATCACTATTATATTCAGTAATATCCCTCATTAGTTCAGTCATACCGATATTGTTATCATTAAGGTATTCTTTCTGATCGAGACGGTATTCAAGCATTGCTTTTTCTGACTGATAAGCTGCCAGCTGACCTTCAGGATTAGCATGAGCTGCTATAATTGCAATAGTACATACAACAACTGCAATGATACCGACAATACCGATTATCATAGAAATCGCGCCAACTATATCAGTCCAATCACGCCAATTGTTCAAACAAAAGGCTGCTATAACAAAACACAAGACAGTACCTACTACGAGGCATATCATGGTTAGCATCCGAATTTGCCTCCATTCATCATGAGCATAAGAGGCAGAAGGTTATCATTATTGCCCTTAGAGGCCAGAAGCGCATACATAATCATCGGATTGGCGCCATGTCCCTTACCCGCGCACATAAATACCAGCGCCATGGGATCAATAGAACCAGAATCGTTGAGCATAAGGAGCGGCCACATATTACCAAAAGGATTGTCCTCAGAGGGAGTGTCGTCACTCATGGCGTCAAAATCCATAATAGAAACCACCTTTGTTGCGAAATCAAAGCCAAAAGGCGACTTGGACAAAATAATGTTCTTTTTCTCGCCAGAATAGACATCAATAACGCCAAGCGTCTTCTCGTACACTTCAACAACAAACATCGGGACTCTATTATGAATAATAATATCGCCCTCCTTAATATCCTTAATCGGTACAGGCATCTTATACATTAGGCCATCGCCATTAAAATTGAGGATATCGACATTCATGATGCTCTCATTTGCCTTATCCCATGCCACATAATTACCGTTTCTATTCTTAACAGCAAGGCCATACATGGACATACGAACATTATCACTCTTAATCGGACCAAAATCAAAATTAAAAATCTTATTATCCATTTTATTAATCTCCTTCTCTTTCATTGTCGGCTCAGACTTATTTTCCAATTGCGATATCTGACTTAATTGTACATGAATCCCAGGTAGTTGTATTTAAGCTGGATACAGATGTATCATAATTATTTGTGGCTGTGTATGTACCACAATTATTTGTTACCATTTAGAATTGATCCTCCATAATATCGTGGCACACATTCTCATCTACGAGCATAATTGCATCTCCAACAGGCTCGAGATATGCACCAACAAATTCACTTCCATAATACTCCTCACAACGAGCATATGCATCACCGGCAGTTTCTGCCGCGATAAAACCAGTCTCGCATCGCTCGCATCCGTTATCTCCATCAAACCAAGTTGCTTTAAAATAAAACTGTCTTGCACTTGTCATGACTAATTAATGCCTCCTTTTCCTCTTTCTTTACTATATGTATATTATATAATAATTTTTATAAAAAATCAATAAATATGAATTTATTAGAGGTTGAGACGCTTCATCATCTCGTCAATTAGCTCCATTTCTTCCTGTGTCTTTTCTGCGGGCGTAAATGCGGCTGGGGCCGCAACTGAATCCGGAGAGGCCAATGACTTATCCGAAAAATCAAAATCTTTGCCCTGAGCAGAGTTACTAACCGTCTCTACGAGATTCTTCGGGCAAGTAAGAGTGATCGCAATCTGAAGCTTTTCTCCATTCTCCATCGCCCACACATAATATTTTCCATTATATTCGCCAATCCAGTCTTTTCCAAACAGCTTAGCGAACTTTTCTACCATTTCAGCTTTAGTTTTAGCTCCTTTAACAGCCATTTTATTCTTCCTCCTGATCAAAAATATCTAATGTTACTTCATCGTCATAACACCAATCACAAACTAAATCTTGCAATTTTCTGCTCCAATGAGCTGCATCTTTTCGAATATAGCTCCCACAATTCTTGCATTGTGTTACATATCGTTCAAAACAAGATGGACAATAGATTTCGTCATCGAAGAAAGTAGCATCTTCTAAATCATTAATTGTAGCTCCGCAACAATCGCAATAATAAAGCTGCTCCGGCTCAGTGGCATCGGACCAACAAAAAAATGAATCTGCGCCGGCCAGCTTCCGGGCTCCGCAACACAGGCAGTTCACGGAATGCCCAATCACCATGGGATGTTCCTTGTTGGGATGACCCATATAGCTAATATCTTTATATAATGTAGATTTCAACAGATCGTTATAATGATATGTATCTTTCCCGTCTTTAATATATTCGGGACGAATACTACTCGTTTCTTCTGTCCAAGTCGTCCATTGAGAATCTTCAGGCGCCAGTTTTAATTCGTGTAGAACCTTCTCTAAGAGATCCTCAACACCGGCCGCCGCAAATGGATACTGTCTCCCCAAGTAACAAACATCCTCGTTAATAAATAGTAAAGCACGCCATTTTTTATTGTTCCAAGGTACACTTTTTGGAAATTCACGGAGCTTTTCATCACCAGAAGAGGACTTTATGTAAGCTACGATAGTTACATCATCCGCCATATAATTAAGATTACCAGCACGATAATCGCCATCCAGCGCATGACAAGAACGCCAATTACTATTATTCTCACTCAGAGAAAGAAAATCAAGCGGATGCACAGATAAAACAAGAGTACCAGTGAGTTTATCCTGCTGAATTACCTCACTTGCTTTGTCCTAAAGGATATACAAAAGCTGCTTATCCTTTTCAAAATATTTAAATGCTTTTACAAGTTTCATACCTGCGGGAATTTCTTTCCCATTATAGGAATATTTCTGTAATACTCTGTTATCAAAGAAAGAATCCTGTTGAGCCTCTACAAAATCAGCCAAGTCATAATTACGATAATTAATAATCAATTCATCAAGAAAATCAAAGATTTCCTTACGCTGATAGCCCGGAGAAAGGTGAAGCCCCTCGGTTAAAGGAATTTCATAAGTTAATCCACCAAAAATATCAATGAATTTCTTTTTATTAGTTTCCCAAAGACTAAAGATTTCAGAAAGGTCCAACTCATATGGGTAATCTTGAGAATATTGAACTACCTCTTTAAACTGCTCCTTAATCTTTTCAATTTCTTCTTGCTTTAATTCCAAATCCCAATTGCCTCCCTACTCTTCTTACACTCAGGACAAACTTTTACAGATTGTCCTTCAACAAGCTCTTTTTCTACAGGTTCCTCGCAAATATCACAAAAATCAACATAAGAAGATAAACAATCCCAACAATAAGGCCTCGTGCGGCCGCCCGACGTGATGACATCTACAGTGTCTGCGTCGGGGAACTCTTTATTGCAACCGCTGCATTTTACTATGCGGTTTCCTACTCCTAAGTAGGCGTATGGAATCCTCTCTTCGTGCACATATTCATAAGTAGGCGCCTTCTCAACGCTTTTAAGCATAGTAATTACGCGTTTTACTGTATCCATCATTTCATCGGCGAATAGAATTTCTCCATAAGTATGCTCATGATAGTATCCGATAGAAAGGTTGACTCCCGCAATTTTCCACTCGGGGCACAAAATTGAAATATCTGAAAAGCTACCCCATTCTGTGTGAAAACCAAAAGAATTTACATAACGCTCAAATTCTCTGTTTCCGCAATCATAAAACACGCATTCACGATGCCCCTGTCTATCAAGCTCCACAATATACTTGACCGAAGGCGAGAGAGTCTTCGCGGCGAGCTTTGCTCCTCTTCCGCCAGTCTCCTCGCCTCGGGTAAACAGTACCGACGGCCGCATCTTAGTATGATTCAAAATATAAAGAATTCCAAAAACTCCAGCTCTATCGTCGGCCCCAAGACCAGTCCCGTCCGCAAAGATAACATTTTTATCTCTATCCCAGAAAAAGTTATATGGTGGAATTTTAAAAACCGTATCAAGATGAGCAACCAACATTACCGGAATATCCCCTTTTGCCATCACATATTGGTTCTCAGGGCCTACGATGACATTTTCTGTTTCATAATATTCTTTAAGGACACTTGTAAGTCCTCTATATAGGCTATTTTCTGGTAATTTAGCAATACTTTTAAATAATTCAAAATCTTTTACTGTAAAACTTGACTTCATAGAGCCTATTTCTCACTTTCTCTTTTTTATAAATATATTATACCATATTATTTATAAAAAATCAATTAAGTTCTACGCTGCTTTTAGTCCCTAAGAGTGTGCGCGCGAGAGTAAAGCCTCTATCACATAGTGTACAAGATCCAAGGCGTTCGCATGATTGTTTACAATTGACTCGACGTTCTGCCAAATCAGATACGATATTATAATTGGGGACAACTTTATTATCTTTATTAAAATCTAAAATTATACTGGCAATATCACCATTCCAATGGGCATCAATGGCATAAATCTTATATGCGGTTCCCTGAGCTGATGGTGTAATACCATAAGGCTCGAAAACATCAATATAAGGCTCATAAAGAGGTACATCCTCTGGGCGTATCCATGTGCCATGTATAGGATTCTGATGCGGCAAGTGATTATACAAGGACCGGTTGGGGCAAGTATGTATAATCATCTTAGTACTCTTTCTTACCTGAGGAAGATCAAAAAATAACGGGCCATCGATAAAGATCTCTGAACAGCCCATAGCTTCAAAGGCATGAAGAGTCATATAATCTTTTACCGTCGGAGTATAATATACTGCAAAACCTCGCTCAATGGCTTCTTGTATCATCGGGATGTCATATGTAGCAATTTTTATGCGATCAGGAAATAAATTTTTATAAGCATTTAAAATATCCCAGGTTTCAGCAAGTGGAGGGACAAAAATTGTAGCCTGAGTATACTTTTCTAATAGTTCAGAGAGCGCGGGACCGTCCGGTACGAAGAATATTTGATCGGCCTGCCGCAAATATATATCACTAACATTAGAGTTTAGACAATATTTCAATTATTTTTCAACTCCTTATATACTATTTTACGTATATATTATATCATATATTTCTAAAAAAAGCAAATAAAAAACACCCCTAATATAAGGGGTGTTTTTAACTACTATATTGTTAAATTACACGCAAGTGTAAGCAACCAGCTTACGAGACTTAGTACCTTCCGTACCAGGCACGGTAACCTCAGTCTTAGCGGCGCGGCCCTCCTTGACGAGCTTAGAGCAACGAGCAGAAACCTTAGAAGGGGTAATATCCTCGTCGTTAATCGCGGTAGCCAGCTCACTCAGAGTCTGAGGCTCATCGGTAAGCATAGCGGCGATGCGCTCAGTCAGCTCATCAGAGACCTTGCGCTGCTCTGCGGCACGCTCTCTGGCCTTCTCAGACTTTCTGTCAATGGCGGCAATCTGACGCTCGCAGAAATTAACCAGCTCATCGGTCTCAATGTCGCTGGGGGCGCCCGTCAGGGCATTGATAATAGCGGCATAACGGCTCTTGTTAGTGATCTTAGTCTTTTCCATAATTTTAATCAACCTTTCTTTAAATGAGTTATTTATTTATTTCTTCATCTTACATGCTTATTATATTATTTTTTTTAAGAAAAATCAAATGCGGAATTGCTAACTCAGCGGAAATGCTCATGAAATACCCGCCTCTATATGTAGATTTTTATCGCCTTTTTGTAATTATAATCTGACATATTAAAAATTAACGACGTGTTTTCGTCTTGCTAAGTCGTATCGACAAAAAATCGTTATAAAGACGGGTAATAAATATTTAAAGAGAGATACTAATGAATCTTCTTTTAAATAAAAAATAAAGTTATACCTTTCTTTCTTCGAGACTCATATTAACGTAACGAGACGACAAAGTCGGCTTGACGCTAACGTAATAACTTATATACTCTATCACTCTG
>OGOP01000783.1_pt1 | contig 26240 bp, 30 predicted proteins | sample 1552591 | NCBI WGS metagenome assembly OGOP01 (sample SAMEA2580120, study PRJEB22360) | human gut metagenome | biome: human gut; feature: human-associated habitat; material: faeces | place: Denmark | collected 2008/2010 | reverse complement strand
ATAGTTAAGCCAAAAACTTTACCTGGTTTTATGGAATTATTACCAGATGAACAAATTTTATTTAATGAAATGAAAGAAATGCTTGGGGGAAAAATTAGAATTATGGTTACTGGTTCAGCTCCTATTAGTAAAAAAATCATTGAATTTTATAACTTTGCTAATTTACCACTTTATGAAGGATATGGAACAAGTGAAACAGGTATAGTCTCTTTAAATTATCCTGGTAATTTTAAAATAGGAAGCGTTGGAAAGTTATTCCCAAATAAAGAAGTTTTCTTTGATAATGAAGGAAAAATTTATGTTAGAGGTAATGCTTGTTGGGCAAAAGAATATTTAAATGTCGATAAGAAGCAAAATAGTAATGTTTTTTTAAATAATGACTATATTTCAACTGGAGATATTGGATATATGGACGAAGATGGTTTTTTATACATTGAAGGACGAAAAAAGGAATGGATAGTTTTATCTAATGGAAAAAAAGTTAATCCAAAGGAAATTGAAAATGTAATTACCAATTCCAAATATATAAATCATTGTGTTGTATACGGTGATAAGGAAGCATATTTAACGGCAATAATATTTCCTTTAAATAAAAATATAAATAAGAAAGACATTAAAAATGAAATTGATTTGTTTAATAAACAATTTCCACGATATGCTCAAATAAAAAAGTTTATTATTGCTAAAGAGATTTGTTCAAAAGAAAATGGAATGCTTACTAATAATATGAAAATAAATAGAATGGAGATTTATAAACTATATAAAAGTGAGTTAGCGAGTATATATAATAAGAATTATGAGTAAATTAATATTCAGTAGAAAGGTGACAATTATGGAGAATAAATATATACATGGAACTAATAAAAGAGAACAAGAGAGATTGGCAGGTTTAAATGAAATTACAAATAACTCCTTTATTGATTTTTTAGGTGATTTATCAAATAAAAAAATTTGTGATTTTGGTTGTGGCTTAGGCTTATTAATTGCCCAAATTAAGGAAAGATATCCAGATGTGGAGATTGTTGGAGTTGAAATTTCTTCTGAACAAATTAAAACTGCTAGAGAAAATACAAAGGAATATAGTAATGTTACTTTGATTAATAAAGATGTTTTAAATAATGGACTAGAAAACAATATCTATGACGTTGTTTACTGTAGATATTTATTAGAACATGTAAGTGAACCAAGCATAGTTGCAAAAGAAATGGTTAGAATTGCCAAACCAGGTGGGAAAGTGTTTTGCCAAGAAAATGATTTATACAATGGTATATTATATCCAGATGTAGATGGTTATTCCGATTTTAGAAAATTATTATGTAATTTACAAGAGAAACAGGGTGGAGATCCTTACATCGGAAGAAAACTGTATTCTTTATTTAAAGATTTAAAGGTTAATTCTATTAAACTGTCATATATGCCAGAAGTTTATACAGAAAATGATGCCTTATATAAATCATGGTTAAATAATATGTTAGGAATAATGTATGGGGTTAAAGAACAACTTATAGCAGATGGCAGTATTAGTAAAAGTCAATTTGAAAAAATATATAACTCACTCAAAGAAAGAATTAATAACCCACAAGGTGTAACTTATTTTCATTGGAATAGAATTGAGGTTACCAAATAATTCATTGATAAGTATATTTTGGGAGGGAGTATAATTTGAATATTAATAAACAATTAAAAGAAAAAATCCAAGATATAGTAAAGGTTTTTCCTTGGTATGGAGAATTACTTGGAAATGAAAAGCGCAATTATATAATAGATGATTTGCCATATATTACTCCAGATATATTGGAGAAGTTTTATTATAACAAGTTAGATGATGCAACATACTCTGTATATCTTACATCAGGTACAAGTTCATTAAAGAGAAGAACAGTATATTATTCTCAAAACGACGATAAAAAATATATTAAGATTAAACAAAAAATTTTTGAGGACTTTTTACGTGACTCTAAGATTGAAACTGTTTTATCTGACATGGGTACGGGACATGCAGCCAGTACAGCAGAAAAGGTATTTTATCAAATGAATTTAAAAAATGAAAGTATTTCTTTTGATTTACCAATTACTTATCATGTTAGTAAATTGACGAAATTAAAACCTCAATTATTATATACTATGCCTTCAATTTTAGATAGTATTATTAATTATAGTGGAAATGTTTTAGACTTTGGAATAAAAAAAATAATATTAGTAGGTGAAATTGCTAGTAGACAATGGATAAAAAATATAGCTGAAATATTTAATATCTGTGAAAACGATATTTTAGATACTTATGGTTCAATTGAATTGGGAACTATGGCTTATTATTCACATAAATACAAATGTTATTTATTAGCAGAAGGTATTTACGGAGAGGGAATTAAACCTGAAAAAATAGATAAGAGTTTAGACGAATTAGAATCAGATGAAGTGATTTTGGTACTGACTTCTTTTGTTCGTGAAGTTTTTCCTGCAGTTCGGTTTGTAACTTATGATGTTGTAAGAGGATTTCATACTTTGGAGATTGATGGAAAACTTTATCAAGCTTTTGATAGCATTGTAAAAAGAGTGGGTAAGGAAATTAAGCATGGTGAAAAAATTAGTATTTATGATATAGAAAATGCTGTGTACAAATATATAAAAAAAGCTCAAGTAAGAGTTAATGTTGAAAACAATAGATTATCGGTATTTGTTGATAGTTGTGAATTGAATGAAAGAATAATTTGTGAAATAGAACATGAGATTCAATATGCTATACCGGAAATCGGTAAGATGATTAATAATAATATTTTAGAAAAAATTCAAGTTATTCCAAAATCTATTAATCAAAATTCTAAGAATACAATAAAAAATAAGAAACTATATTATGGTGGCGATGAATAGATGCCTAATCAGATTATTGATTTCCATGCTCATGCGGCGTTTTATAAATTATATAGTGATAATTTTATTGATGGTATAGTTAAGAATTTAAGTGTTGAAGAACAACATTTAGATAAGAAATTTATAAAGAGAATAATTAATCAGTGGCTTTCTGATGAAAAAGGAAATCGCTTATTAAGGTGCATGGATGAAGCAGGGATACAAAAAAGCATTTTATTAATTGTTGATTTTGGATGTAAGAAAGAGGCAGGCAAATATGGTATCTCAGATATATATGATTATCATTTTAACTTAACGCAGAACTGTGATAGATTTATCGTATTTGCTGGCATAGATCCTACAAGAGGAGAAGATGGAAAAAGTTTATTTATAAAGAGTGTAGAAAAATATAACTTTAGAGGACTTAAATTGTATCCGCCTTGTGGATTTAAAGCCAATGATAAAAAATTATATGTCTATTATGATATATGCTCTTATTATGGATTGCCGGTTCTACTTCATACAGGTCCATCACTTCCGTCCTTTATTGATTATATTGATTACGAAGACGATATTTCACTTGTTATTTCTAAATACCCAAATTTAAAGTTTATATTAGGACATGGAGGAATAAAACAACATGAAATTGGTGTTAAATTAGCACATAAATATGAAAATGTGTATGTTGATATTTCATCATTTCAATCAGAATATCTTAATGAGGGTTTGTTAAAGCAAAAATTACGTTATTCATTTGATAATGCACCAAATAAAATATTATTTGGGACGGATTGGCCAATGTTTAATTTTTTACATAGTCAAAAATATTGGATAGATTTTATCGAAAAGTTAAATGTTTTAAGTGCAGAGGAACTTGAAAAATTATATTATAAAAATGCTTTAAAGGTTTTAAATTTATAAATTGTTGTCAAAATTTTTGAAAGAAATGAAGTGATACTTTGAAAAATATAGAAAAGAATACTATAAAGTTGTTAAAAACTATTAGTGGTCAGAAAGATGTTCATTTAAACTCGGATTTATTTGACGATTTAAATTTAGACTCTATGAAATTTATAACTATTGTGGTCTCATTAGAGAATAAATTTAATATTAATATTGAAAATTTAACTGAAAAAGCTGATTTTTCTAAAATAGTTACAGTTGGTGATTTAGTAAATTTAATTGTATCGGTAAAAGGCGGAGGCAAATAGATGAAGTTGGAATTTAAACCCTATGATACAGGTATTTGGAAAAAAATCGTTGGAGACTTAATGTCTTTTATAAGACAGGAGGTTAAAAATCAAAATAAAAGTGGGGTAATGTTAGGAATTAGCGGTGGTATAGATTCTGCTGTTGTTGCAGCGTTAAGTGTGAAAGCATTAGGTTGTAATAAAGTTAAGGGGATAATTCTTCCAGATACTGATAGTGATAGTTCTACGGTAGAGGACGCACAATTATTAGTAAAGCATCTAAAGCTCAATGATGTAAAAATAATTGATATTACTCCAAAGTTAAAGGCCTTTGGTACATATGATTTGTTTCCAGATGTTTATTCACTTGATAAGGAGGAACGTACATTAATTGTAAAACAAAAATTCAAAAAATTAAATAATACGATGAATATAAATGATAACTTGTTAGAGATATATCGTAATGGCATTAATAAAGAATTACGGTATGTAAAAGCCTTATGGACGTCGAAAGTAAGAATGAGGATGATGTGTATTTATTTTTATGCTGAATGTAATAATTTGTTAGTTTTAGGTACTACTAACAAAACAGAATATGATCTTGGTTGGTTTACAAAGTATGGAGATGCTGCAGTAGATGCTGAAGTGCTTTTGCCTTTTTATAAGACAAGAGTTTTTGAACTAGCTAAATATTTAAAAATTCCTGAAAAAATTATTACAAAAACTCCAAGCGCAGATATATTACCAGAATTTAGTGATGAAACAAATTTGGGATTAACTTATGAAGTTGTAGATAAGGTGTTACTTGGGATAAATAATTATATGAGTGAAGATGATATTTTGAGTCAATTACATATATCAAAAAATACACTGCAAAGGATTAAAAATTTAATGGAATCATCAAGATATAACAGAATAGTACCGATAAAGAATAAAATAAAAATTGATTGTATAAGCTGATTCATTAGAAGGGAAGTTCGAATAATGGATAATAGTTTAATTGGGAATACGCCAATGATAAAAATAGAATCTGATAATAAATGTATGAATTTATATGCTAAATTAGAGGGATATAACTTAACGGGTTCTATTAAAGATAGAGCTGCTGAGTATGTTGTAGAAAATTTAATTTCAAACAATGACATATATAAAGATACACAAATTATTGAATCTTCATCAGGAAATTTTGGGATCGCATTGGCAGCGCAATGCATTAAACGCAAATTAAGGTTTACATGTGTTGTGGATCCGAATATTTCGACAATTAATGAGAGATTGTTACATTTCTTAAATGCTAATATTATTAAAGTCCATGATTCTGATGATTCTGGAGGATATTTGATTTCTAGAATTAATAAAGTTAACGAGATATTGAAACATGATGGTAATAATACGTATTGGGTTAATCAATATGATAATGAGATGGTAATAAGAGCTTATAGAGATACCATTGGGACAGAGATTTGTAATAATGTAACACCAATTGATTATGTTTTTATTGGCGTAAGTTCAGGAGGAACAATATCGGGAATATCTCAAAAAGTTAAAGAAATATATCCTTCTGCAAAGGTAATAGCTGTAGATGCCAAGGGCTCTGTGATTTTCGGCAACCCTCCAAGTAAAAGAGAAATTCCTGGTTTGGGTTCTAGTATTTGTCCACCAAATCTAAATAAGTCAATTATTGATGATGTTATTGAAATAGATGAAATAACAACTGCGAATACATGTATAGAACTCCTACAAAAACATCAATTATTTGTAGGAGCATCATCAGGTAGTGTTTATGCAGGTGTTAAACAATATTTTTCTAGTAGTACTATATTAAATCACTCTATGAATATAGTTATGATTTTTCCAGATAGAGGTGATAGATATTCAGATACAATATATAATCCAGCGTGGTTAAATTCCAGAAAATAAAAGAAATATGGAGGCTGTAAAATTGTTATATTTAAATGAGAAAGATTTATTAGATATTGGTGTTAATTGGAAAAATGTTATTAATGTAATAAAGAGTACAGTGAAGAGTATTAAGGATAAAGATTTTAGTCAGCCTATTAAACCTTATTTAAGATATGGAAATCCTAAAAATAGAATAATTGCTATGCCTGCATATGTTGGTGGAGAAACAAATACTTCTGGTATCAAATGGATTGCAAGTTTTCCCGATAATATTGGTAATGGAATACCAAGAGCTCATAGTGTAGTTGTTTTAAACGATGCAACAACAGGAAAGCCAATTTGTATTATAAATACTGGATTATTAAGTGCAATTAGAACCGCAAGCGTATCAGGATTTATGATAGAATGTTATAAAAACATTGTTCATAAAAATAAATTTAATATTGGTATAATTGGAATGGGGGTAATAGGAAGAGCACATTTAAATATGATTTTCGATATTTTAAAAGAACAAATAGATAATATTTACATATATGATAAACACCCCATAAATATTAAGGGATTAGCGTGCCCAGATAAAATTACTATTTCGAAAAATTGGGAAGAATCATATGATAATGCGGATATACTCATAACTTGTACAGTATCTGATCAGCGGTATATTGATAAAAAACCTAAAAGTAATTCACTGTTGTTAAATGTGTCGCTAAGAGATTTTACTACACAAGTATTTCCTTATGTCAAAGATATGATTATCGTTGATGATTGGGAAGAAGTTTGTAGAGAAAATACAGACATTGAATTGTTTTACAAATCAAATTTACTAAATAAAGAATCAGTGTATTGTATAACTGATTTGCTCAATGATAGATTTATTAAAAATGTAAAGTTACCAATTATGTTTAACCCAATGGGAATGGCAGCATTTGATATTGCTATTGCAGAATATTACTTTAGAATTGCAAAAGAAGTGCGCGTTGGTGTAGAATTAGTATGAATTATGTGGAGGAACCATGACATTAAAAAAATATATGAAATTATACATGACTTTTTTTAAATGTAGCTTAATGTCAGAAATTGAATACCGATTAAATTTTGTTTTGAGATCAACTATTGAGTTATCTTATTTGATAACGGGAATAGTATTTTTTGACATTATTTATAGTAATGTAGATAGTATTGCTGGATGGTCAAAAAATGATATGTATTTGTTAATAATACTAGCAAGTTTGCTTGATTCTTTGATTACATTACTATTTCATGCTGGACTTGAAGAAATTCCTACACATATTAATCAAGGAACGTTAGATTTTATTCTGTTGAAACCCATCAATAAAAGATTTTATATATCATGTCGAAAACTGCTAACCCCACAATTAATTAATATAGTAATTAATTTTGGTGTGCTATGTTATTTGATGTTTTTAAATTCAAGCATAACAGTGTTTCAAATGATTATGTTTTTAGCCTTATTAACAAATGGAGTACTAATTCTATATAATATATTTTTCTTTATATCTATCATGTCATTCTGGACAATAAAAATTGATGCAGGCGTAAGTATATTTTATCAATTCTTTAATATAGGAAACAAACCATTGAGCATTTTTCCTGATATACTGAAAGTTATTCTTGTGTATATTGTTCCCATATTCATTTGTTTTAATTTCCCGATTTTATATATAAAAAATAATTTAAGTATTTATATGATATTAATTGCATTTTCACTTAACATCATATTATTTTTAATTACAAAAGTTGTTTTTAAAAATGCACTAAATAAATATAGCAGTGCAAATAGTTAGTATTATTTAGGAGGAAATTAGTATGGGAGTAATCAATGTAGAAAACATTGGGAAAATTTATGAATATTACAAAAAGGGAGAAGGAATAAAGGGGTCCTTAAAGAATTTATTTCATAGAGAAAAGTTATATAAAGAAGCGGTCAAAGAGGTCTCTTTTAATATAGATGAGGGTTCAATAGTTGGATTTATAGGTTTAAATGGTGCTGGAAAAACAACGACATTAAAAATGCTATCTGGGATTATAAAACCTACAAGTGGAAAAATAGATATATTAGGATTTGATCCATTTGAAAAAAAAGATGAATTTTTAAGAAGAATTACTATGGTTATGGGGCAAAAAAGCCAGCTGTGGTGGGATTTACCTGCATATGAAACATTTGAATTGAATCGACAAATATTTGATGTTGGAAAGGAGAATTTTAATTCAATAGTAAATGAATTATCTACTAGTTTAAATGTTGAAAATTTACTAGATGTCCAGGTGCGTCGCTTATCGCTTGGAGAAAGAATGAAAATGGAATTTATTGCAGCTTTAATACATTCTCCGTCAATAATATTCCTTGATGAACCTACAATTGGTTTGGATTTTTTTTCTCAAGAAAATATAAGACTTTTTTTAAAAGCATATAACCAAAAGAATAAAACTACAATAATACTAACGAGTCATAATTTAGAAGATATTGCTTATCTTTGCGATTATTTAATAATTATTGATAAAGGTAAAATTATTTATAACGACAATTATAATAATTTTATAAAACAATATTCTTCTAACAAGGTTTTGACCATAAAATTTAAAAGCGGCGAAAAAATTAAATTTGATAATAATGTAATCAAAGAAGACGATATTATAAATTTTATGGATAATGAAGTCAAAATATCAGTAGATGAAAGTAATTTAGTATCTGTGACTAATTACTTTTTTTCAAATTTTCAAAAAGGCCTACAGGATATAATCATTGAAGGTTCAGATATGAAAGAAATTATAAAAAGAATATATTCGGAAGAAGGGAAATAGTCATATGAAGTTTTTAAAAATAATAGAAATTTCTATTCAAAGTCAATTTGAATATAAAATTAATTATTTAATCAATTTTATATTTTCATTTATTCCCTTTTTTACAAACATATTGCTTTGGATAGCCATATTTAATAATAATGAGAATATGTTTGACTATAATTATAATTCTATTGTATCCTATTATTTTATAATATTGATTGTCGATAATTTTATTAATAGTAAAGTGGTGTGGTCAATATCTAATGATATTAAAAATGGTGATATTAATAAATATTTGATTAAACCTTTTAATTATAAACTTTATAACTTTTTATTGGATTTTCCTAACAGACTAAATTTTATTGTTCTGGGATTTATACCAGTTTGCATTGTTGCATTTGTTTTAAGATCAAGTTTACAGCTAAATTTAAGTGCAATTAATATATCCGTATTTATTATATCGCTATTTATAGGGTATGTTATTAGTTTCTTAATAAATTACTTACTAAGTATATTAAGCTTTTTTTTATCAGATGTTGGAAGTTTGTTTGTTGCGGTAAATATTTTAAAGGGTTTAGTAACTGGTTCTGTTTTTCCGCTAGATATGTTGCCAAGTTACATATGCCAAATATTAATATGCCTACCATTTTCACATATGGGGTATAATCAAACATTGATCCTTCAAAATCAAAACTCTATAGGGACATTAATCTTTATTTTAGTTTCTGGACTTTTTTGGATTATTACTTTATTAGTTCTTTCTAGTTTATTTTGGAGATTAGGATTAAAAAAATATTCTTCATTTGGTGGTTAAATATGAGAGTTAAAAATGAAATAATAAGAATATTGGAGAAAGAGTTTTCAATATCTAATCTTAAACAGTTAATAGATGATGATGATAGTATGTCGTTTTTAAATATTAGTTCTATACAATTTATAAATTTAGTTGTTGAATTAGAGGCTTTTTTTAATATAGAATTTGATGATGAATTTCTTTCTTTTGATAAATTTCTTTTACGAGTATATGTAAATATATTGAAAGTAAAATTATTTGACTAATAAAATTAACCTAACGGGAGATGTTTTTTTGAAACTTCTTAATGTGAAAAATCCAATATTATCTACATTCCCAGAATATGGTTCTGTTTTTTCGATAATTCCCCAAAATGAACTCTCGGAAAACTGGATGTACTCGAATTTTGTTCAATATTATGTAAAAAGGAATAACTTATTTTTGTCAGGTGAGGAATTATTGATTTACAGAAATCATGTTAATTTTTTATCTCATGTACCAACGCTTCAACATTATAAAGTTTGTGAAGATATATTAATAAAGCTCACAGATAAATCTTTATTAGATACACTAATTCACTTTATTGATGAAGAATTTTATATTATTTTGCTTTTAGACAGATCATTCATTTCTCAAAGTATAAATTATAAAAAGTCTCCACTTGTTCATTTAACATTAATTTATGGTTATGATGAGAAGAAAAGGGTATTTTATATTGCTGATAATAATAATTACGGTAAATACGATTTTATGCAATATAATTTTGATGATGTCATTAACGCTTTTCGGGCTATGAATTACAACGACTTTAGAGATACAAAAACGATTAATCTTGTTAGACCCTTTAATCATATTTACTACAGCTTTGATTTGAAATATTTAATAAAAGAATTTAATTTTTATCTTGAAAGTTATGATTTTAAAAATACATACTTAAAAAATTGGAATCCTTATAACCCATTAAATTATGGACACGATAAAGAATTTATTGAATATTATAATTTAGGTGTGTATGAATATTTGAAGGAGTTATTAGGGTGTGAAGATAAATATATAGGTATTCAACCATTTCATTTTATATGGGAGAATAAAAAATTTATGCTTAGACGTATTGAGTTTTTAAAAAATAGAGGATATATATTAGCAAGTATTTCTGATTTAATCTGGCAATGTAAGAATTTGATTAATGAAACGCAGACAATACTTAATCTTGTGGTTAAATTTAATTTGACTAACAATAAGGCTTTATTACCAAATATAATAAATAAAATTGATGTTGCAAAGGAGGGTGAAGTAAAATTAATTGAGAATCTGATGAAAGCTCTTAATTAATTATGTATTGAAAGAACATGCTGATTGGCTCGAATTATTATTTATATTTCACATATAGAGACTGGAATACATGTTTTGACTAAAAATAAGGTTCTAATAAATTATCAAATAAAATGAAAATTATTTAATTGAAAATTAAGTATTTTTAAAGTGCTAAACTCTTTATTTTAGTGTTTAGTTATATTTATCATAATTTAAAAATATATTTTTGGGGTTGAAAAATGAAACATATAAATGAAGTGTTATCCTTTAAGTACAGTCGACAAACTCACTAAAATCTGATATAACAGAATCAGAAAGGTGTGTTTAGCATGAAGTACAGTAAAGAATTTAAAGAAGAGGCGTTAAAGCTATCAGACGAAGTAGGTGTAAAGAAAGCAGCCGCTCAGCTGGGCTTGCCGTATTACACATTGTCGGATTGGCGAAATAAACGCAAAGCAGAGATGAAGCGTCCAAGGCTTACCGAAACAGAAGCCGAGAAACGCATTCGTGAACTAGAGAAAGAAAACGCAGAGCTAAAGACTGCAAACGAAATCTTAAAGGATGCACTCGGTTTTTTCGCAAAAGACCGGAAGAAGTAAAAACAAGTGAAAGACATCTGTTCATTGTAAAATTCCGTGACAAATATACGGTAAAACAAATGTGCAAGGTTCTCGGCGTTACCGAGTCCGGCTTTTACCGTTGGCTCAGAAACACAGCAAAGCCTGCAAAGAGAGAGCTTCTTCTGGTCGAAATAAAAAACATTATCGGTGAAGCACCGGAAAACCGAAATTACGGCATAAAACGCATACAAACAGCGTTGGAGCAAATGGGTAAAAAAGTCAGCCTCAGAACTGTTTACCGAACTATGAACGAGGGTGGATTACTGCATAAACGCAGAATTCCTCATGGAATTACAAAAGCGACTGACGAAGAGCAGGAAGCCGAAAACATAATTAAGCGTGACTTTACTGCGGAAAAACCTGTAACAAAGCTGCTTTCGGATATCACCGAAGTGCCTTGTAAAGACGGTAAGCTTTATGTATCGCCTGTTCTTGATTGTTTCAACGGAGAAATTGTAGCTCTTGAAATCCGTGATAATATGAAGAAAGAGCTTTGCGTGGACACAGTAAAGCAGCTTAAATATAGGTACGGAAATCTTAATGGAGTAATACTTCACACCGACAGAGGAAGCCAATATACAAGTGATTTATTTCGATCAACCCTGTCAAGATACGGGATGATTAGAGCTTGAGCGGCACAGGTAAATGCTTCGATAATTCAAGAATGGAGAGTTTCTTTGCAACCTTGAAAAAGGAGAAGCTCTATCAGATACCGACCTACAAAATGACAAAGGAAGAAGTCAGAACAGTTATTTTTCGGTACATCTTTGGTTATTACACTACCATTCGTGTAAACAGCTTCAATCCGGGCGGATGGCCGCCATCAGTTTACAGGAAAATGTGTGAAGGAGAGCTTGCAGCATAAGACCGGCTCCGCACCCTTGACAGTGCCGTAAAAAATGATTGAATGCTGTTGCGGCGAAGGGAACTCAAAAATATATCGGTCGTTTATCCTTCGCCGAAGCAATCTATTTTATCATTTTTTACGACCCGGTCAAGGGCAAGCCATCCGCAAGCGGATGGTGCTCCCAGCGAAACTCTCACCGGCGGCTCGGAAATCTAAAAATATATCGTTATCAAATTTAGTGATTTTTTCGACTATACAAATATTGACAAGTCCAAAAAATCTTATTAATTTAATTCTTGTGCTGGCAATTTGCTTAAGTATGTTAATAATGCCTACTACTGTAAGTGTATCAACAACCGAAAACAATAGAAAAGATAATGGTGGTATTTTATAAGCCTGATAACTGGGTAGATAATATTAATATTCTTCTTTAAAATTTAGGTGAAGAAGATACTCAAAGACTGGGTATTGCAATGTGACCAAGTGGAGGTAATAAACACATATAATAGTAAAAAGTTTAATTTTTGTGATTTTTTAATAAATGACGGAATGAATCAAACTTAAGGTTTATTAATATAGTTAATGTAGTTGGGTTTAATATGATATTAAAAATAGTTTTTTAATAAATAAAAATTAATTAAGGTTGTACTAAAATGAAAGACACATTTGGTGCATTTATAAGTGAAAAAAGGCTTGAAAAACATATATCTCTAAGAAGTTTCTCTCAGATGATAAGCATTTCAGCTGAATATCTGTCAAAGATTGAAAACGGTTTGAGATCTGCACCTAAAGACATTACTCTTAGAAAAATGTCAGATAAACTAGGGTTAAACATTGAGGAAAGAGAAAAACTTTACGATTTAGCGGCGGAATCAAAAACCTATTTGTCATTGTCATCAGATTTAATTGAATATATTAATGAAAATGAAATTGTTCATAAAACATTGCGGGTGGCCAAGAGATGTGAAATATCAACAGAAGAATGGCAAGAGATTTTTGATAATATATCTAAAAAACATTTATAAATATTTATGAAAATCCGAGTTATAAGCTTGGATTTTCTTTTGGAATGAGTGTGTACTTGCGTGTACACATATGAAAGGTGAATGTTCATGGTTGATACAAAGGAAAAAATACTATATCAATTTGACATTAAATGTCCATGTTGCAGAAAACGATTGATGACAATTAATTTGTCACAATATAGGAAACCTGTTGTAAGTATATTTTCAAAAGATGATAGTGGAATACATAATACAGAAACGAGATGTCCTATATGTAAATCATTTGTGGCAGTAGATGTTTAAAAATTAATATAAAACTTAGTACGAGCCTACAGCCGGAAACGCTGTGTTGATCAGTAGGAACGAGCTTACGAAATGCCGACAAGTTATAGCTTTTAATGCTATAAATGTCGGCATTATTTTTTGTCCTTTTTGCGTTAGAAGCAGAAAGGGCAAAATGATTTTTAGAAACAAGAGCCCTCCAATCGACCTGAAATAAAGAATTCAAGATTGATTGGAGGATTTTTTATGAACTATTTAAGTTCAAATAATAAAGAAATTAAAATAATTGATTTAAATAAGGAGTATCCCGGATTGACAGCAAATGTTCGCTGGGCAGTTGTGTCCAATATGAATTGTCAGGAACTTGCAAAAGAATTTGGTGAAGAACTCAAGGCTTATTCTCCCTTCCTTATTCTTTCGGAAGAACAAGGAGAGGAAATAGAACGATATAATCGCAATCAAGAAAAGTTTGCTTGGCGTAAGCGTAATAAAGAGGATTATTTCGGCTATGAAGATGAAAAGACAGAGAGTTTACATAAAGTTGGAATTAATGGAAAGCTTATTGGCTCAATAGAACTTAAAGAAAAATATACAGCTTTGTATTCTGCTTTGGATGATTTGACTGATACACAGAGGGAAAGAATTGTATTGAATTACATAAACGGTATATCAGAAAGAAAAATTGCTACATTACAAGGTGTTTGTCAGAAATCGGTACATGAATCCATTGCATCAGGATTGAAAAAATTAAAAAAATCAAAAGAATTAAAACTTTTTTTGAAAAATACCCCCTCAAAAGGCACTTCCCACTCCTAATTAGTGAAGGGATAAAAGACCTTTTGTCTGTTTTCTACACTCTCCAAAGGGAAAACAGTTAATGTTCCTTGAAAATTAAATATCAGCACATCAGATACTTTCCTTCTGCTGTCCGGTACGGACAAGCCACATGAGCGAACACCTTTTGAGGTCTTCAGGACTCAGACATTGAAAGGCAAATTCAATGACGGCGATGACAGGCAGATGGGATAATGATACTTCCGTCCAGTCAAAAGTCGAGCGTGATAGAACCGTCGCAACCAAAGAGGGCGGCTGTGGGAGATCCTCACGGTGGTGAAATTCCAATGGAGCTATATGCAATAGCCGTTTGATGTGTTCCCGATTAGGGGTTATTGAGGATAAATACTAATCAAGAAGCAAAGGTCAGAACTTAAAATACTTCTACCTGAAAAATAGCTGTTCTGACCTTTGCTTTAAAGTTAAAAAAGTTTGCTTTGACATTTAATCCATACTCGCCAATTGATTTAAACAGATAAGCATATGATTGCTAAAAAACGGTTGATAGGACAGCAAGTGCTTAAAAGGTACTTGCTGTCTTTACATATCTATAGGAGGTAATAATTTTGATAGTTAAAAAAGGAGAGGTTTACTATGCTGACCTCAATCCGATTATAGGCTGTGAACAGGGCGGTTGCCGGCCTGTCATTATTGTTCAGAACAATACAGGCAATCTTTACAGTCCGACAACAATAATAGTCCCTGTTACTGCCCGCAAGAGAAAGAAGGCGCTTCCGACACATATAAAGGTTAAAGGAGCAGGTTTGCCGAAGAAATCAATAGCTTTAATTGAACAGTTAAGAACAGTTGATAAAAGCAGATTAAAAGAAAAGATAGGGGAGATAACCCGAACATCTCTGAACAAAATAGATAAGGGCTTGATTATCAGTTTAGGTTGCTTTGAAGACAGGAGGTACAAAAAATGATTGGATTTATTATAGGCTTATTCATAGGCGCATTTATCGGAGTTGCATTTATGTGTTTTTGCAATGCCGCTTCAAATGCAGATGAAAATATGGAAAAATTAAATGAGATTGAAAACAGGGAGGATGGTATAAATGATTGAAAGAATGGAAAACAGAGATTATGTTGACAAGGAACATATTCTTGAATTAGAAGGACATAACGCAAAAATCTTTTTCTTGAAGCACAGCGACTCTAATGTATTGAAACAGGTCGAAGAACTTCTGCTTGATGCATATGAGAACAGAGTGTGCAAAGAATTTGTTTCATGATAAAAATATCAGCCTTGTGAGTATAAAAACTTGCAAGGCTTTTTTCGCAAAATATCTTCGCATTTTATCGGCATTGGTCTGGATATTACATTATATAATGGTATAATGTAATCAGAGAGAAATCTCAACTCAGACTAAGAATAGTGTCGGTACAAATGAGAAAGAGAGGTTAAAATGGTTGTTACAAAACCGACACAGGATAAAATGATGAAAACAGTTTACTGCTTATACAGAGTATCAACTAAAGGTCAGGTTGATAAAAACGATATTCCAATGCAGAAACAGTCCTGCCGAGAATTTGCTGAACATCAGCCTGGATGGGTAATCAAGAAAGAGTTTCAGGAAAAAGGCGTTTCAGGCTTCAAGGTTTCGGCAAATGACAGAGATGCCGTTCAGGAATTAAAGACAGCAGCGGAAAAGAAAGAGTTTGACATACTTCTTGTATTTATGTTTGACAGAATAGGACGAATTGATAACGAAACCCCGTTCGTTGTTGAGTGGTTCATTCAGCACGGCATAGAAGTGTGGAGCGTCAACGAGGGTGAACAGAGAATGGACAGCCATGTTGACAAGCTGATGAATTACATACGCTTCTGGCAGGCAAACGGCGAAAGTCAGAAAACATCAATGCGTGTAAAAACTCGCCTCCATCAACTTGTAGAAGATGGAATTTACACAGGCGGATGTGCTCCTTTCGGATATAGGCTTGTTAAAAGCGGTGTGGTCAATAAGAGGGGAAAGGAACTTCTGACCCTTGAGATTGATCCAATAGAAAAGGAAATGGTAATTACTATTTTCGAGAAAACTGTCAAGGACGGCTACGGTTCATATGTAATGGCACAGTATGTTAATGACCGTAAAATGCTTACACATAACGGTGCAAAATTTCAGTCGAATACAATTAAGAGAATTTTGCAAAATCCAATCTACTGCGGTTACTATAACCGAGGCGGAGTCACCTCGAAAAGAGTCAAAGAATTGCAGATAATTGATGACGCAGTCTTTGATGAAGTACAGAAAATTCTTGAACAGAGGAAGTACACCAACGAGAAGAAAACTCAGCTTGCCCGAACAGCCAAATCTTCAACAATGCTTGGCGGTAACATTTACTGCGCTCATTGCGGTAAGAAATTATGTGCCAACAGCTTTGTTGACAGATATACAACAAAAGACGGCACAACTCATGACGGCGGCAGAAGATTCCGTTACCTATGCTCAGGCAAAGCAATGAAACGCAACGAGTGTGACGGACAGTCGGTATATTCAGCCGCAAAGGTAGATGAAATTGTGCTTGACGCATTGCATAAATGCTTTGATAAAATCAAAGCAACACCAAAGGATGCAGCCATTGAGAAAAAGTACAGAACCCAAATATCGCAAATCAAGACTGAAATCAAAAGACTGAATAAAGAAACCGAAACTCTGAAAAGAAAGCTCGGTGAGCTTACAGAGGAAATCGCAAATTCATTGTTGGGCGACAGCAAATTCACTCCCGATGTTCTTTCGATGGCTATTGAAACTACAAAGGGTAAAATCGCAGACAATGTTCAGCGAATAGCTGAAAAGCAGAATCAACTCAATGACAAAGAAACCGATATGAGTAAGATTGATTACTACTATGAAGAATTTATAAGCTGGGCTGACGAGTTTGATAACGCACCTGCCGAAAGACAGAGAATGATAATTTGTAAATTGTTCAAGGAAATTTTGGTAGGCAAGGGATACTCGGTACAAATCCTTATGGACTCTTCGTATGAGCAGTTTTTGATATAATTGACATCGATAATTTCAACTGATATAATTTAATTATAAAACAGAGTACAATAAGAATATAAAAGGTTTATCTATTGCCGTAGACAGGTATATGAATATACACAGTCGAGAGCGCATGACTGTTAATCATGATGTCACTGGTTCGAGCCCAGTTGGGGGAGCCATAAAGGCTGTAGAATTCGTTTCTACAGCCTTTTTTTGTGTGTGAATTTGTAAATTTTTTACAATAAGCCGTGGGTTATTGCAATACCGGAAACTTCTGTGCAGGGTATTATTGTATTTTCCATAACCATGAAGGAGATATTAGGTACACAAAAATGCATTTTGTTGACTTGCAAGAAACACTGTGATATTATACTAACTGGAAAGAATTGTATAATGTTTATACATATAATAAAAAATCTGCATGACAGACGCTTTATTATATAAGTAGTTATGCAATATTTGTTGACGGCATACTGTATAATGTGTATGCAGAAAACATTATTATAAAGATATTGAGGATAAAGAAAGAGGGATTTTATGCAATGTACATCTTGCGGCAAACAGTGTGATGAAACAAAGGCTTTTTGTCCGCATTGTGGAGCAGCTGTTCAGTCGGGCTATTCACAGCAACCGACACAGGAGCAGTCAATGTATTCACAGCAGTCAGCTCAAGAGCAGGCGGGAAATTCACAGCAGGCTGCCCAGGAACAACAGTCGAATAGTCAATATAGTCAATCGCAGTACGGACAGTCACAGTACGGACAGAGCACTTCACCATACGGACAGTCACAGTACGGACAGAGCACTTCACCATACGGACAGTCGCAGTATGGGCAGAACACCTCACCATACGGACAGTCGACATATGGGCAGAATACTTCACCATACGGACAGTCGCAGTATGGGCAGAATACATCGCCGTATGGACACTCACCGTATCAACAAGGGCGTCCTGCATATATGAATAATAATCCAACTGTAACCTCACAAAGGTCACACAGTAAACCGTGTCCCGGTTATGCCGGTGACTACCCTATGGCGTGGTTTAAATTTTTAATTTACTTTATGCTGTTTGCAAATGCGGCAATAAACATATTTACAGCTGTTACATATCTAACAGGAAGCGTATATTTAGGTGAGGATATGACTATGAGTGATGTAGAGGCGCTGTATATGTTCTATCCAACTGCAAAAATGATTGATGTTATTTACGGCGTTTTGCTTATAGCACTTGCCGCTTATGCAATATTCACAAGGTTTCAGCTTTCAGGCTTTAAAAGACGAGGCCCGTTTTTGTTTATACTGATGTATGTGCTTAATTTGGTAATAGGTCTTTTATATGGCATATCTATAATGTTTACGTTTGAAACCGGCCTGTTGGGCTTTATTAGCTTTGTCCCGTCAATTATAACAAGCGTAGTTATGATATTTGTAAATGTTGTCTACTTTAGGAAAAGAGAAGAACTGTTTGTTTACTGATTTAATTTAAAAATTTCATACTTACTGCATTTTAGCGGCAGGTCGGTTTGTGCTGACCTGCCGCTTTTTATTGCACCTAATAAAAGGGCTCTGTGTCAATAGTTGGGGTAAAACCGTAAAAAGAAAATTGATTTTAACAAGTGGCGATAGACTAGGTTGCCACTTGTTTTTGATTTTGGTGTGAAAAAATATGGCTCTATAATAAAAGTTTATGTAAGGAAAAGAGCCTACAAAAATAAAAGAGAGTAATTTTATTTGTTTTAACGAGGCTCTTCGAGTGGTATAAGTGATAATGGCAAGAAGTACGGCACAGAGTATCATACGGTGTATCAATCAGGTAATATCAAGTTTGTAAAAATTAACGAAGGCAACATAACACCGCCGTTTGAAACTATGACAAAAGGCAGGGCTTATGTTACAGTAAGTAATCAGGACAAACCAAAATCAATAGTTTATTTTGACAAGCATAGCAAAAGGTATAAACAGGTTGATATTGATCACCCACATAGAATTAACGGTAAATGGACTCAACCCCATACACATAAAGGTTATTTTCACAATGAAAAAGGTGATAGGGAAATTATGCCGAAAGAAAGTAAAATGATTGACAGAGTATTAAAAACTTGGTACAATAAAAACGGTAAGTAGAAGTGTTGTGAGGAACACGCATAGTGATATGAATGTCCGGTGCAAATCCGGACGCTTACCCTTGAGACAGTACAGCAATGTGCTGTCTTTTCTTTTGCTTATTTTTAGAATTTTTAATAAAGAGAGGTGGTACCGTGAAAAACTTAAACACAAGGCAGAAGAAGTTTGCTGAATACTATGTGCAGAACAGTAACGCCCCTGAAAGTGCAGAACAAACAGGATATTCAGCAAAATATATCAACTTGAATGGTCAAAAATTACTGCAAAATACAGCCTTGACGAAGATAACAAACGCATTGCACAGGCAAGAGCGGACGAGTGGCACTATAAGGCTGATATGCTTGAAGAAAAGGTGAAAAAGGCAGAAAATATCAACAAGATTTCAAGTGAAGCTGTAGCAAAATTGACTGAAAGTGATATAATAAAGACGAAGAAACCTTTAGAGATTAATATTCAGTTATTTGCTAAAATACATAAAGAAAAATTTACTATGTATGCACTCGACCCTGTGAAGCAACCCGATAAGGCAAAGACATTTAAAGAAGCACTCGGCTACACAAAAGAAAACTATCAAGATTTGATTGACAACATACAAAATAACTTCAAAGAAGATTTTATGGTTTTGAAAAATGAAGACAAATTTGGAAAACGTTATGAGTATGTTATGGAGCTGACCGGTGCTAATGGACGAAAAGCGAATGTTTGCACAGGCTGGATAAAAGAAAATGATAGTTCAGAACCGAGAATGACAAGTGCTTATGTTACAAAGAAAAAGGTGACACCAAATGAAAGTTGAATTGTATGATAACATAAAATTAAAAACTGGACAGAACGCTTCTGTGGTTGAAATACTTGGTAATCACGAGGCTTATATTGTCGATGTTGATTTAGGTGATGATTATGAAACCATTACAGTATCGAATGAACAAATTGCAGAAGTGATTTCTTAACCGCTCCTTGAGGGCGGTTTTGTTATGCCTCATTAACAAAAACAGCACAAATTTACGCATTAAGCATTTTATAACCGACAGTAATGTTGATTATAAGGTGCTTTTTTATTGCATTTAAACCCATCAATTTCGACCAGTTTAGAATGTTAAAAGGTGGTGACGGAATGAAAATTAAGGTTATAACAGCATTTAACGACCGGCAGAACGGCTGCGTTACCCGTCCTGTAAATGAAGTTTTTGAGTGCTCGGACAAAAGAGCAAGGGAGCTTATGCCCTTAGGCTATGCCGAAGAGATTAAAAACGAACAGCCCAAGGGCAAGCTTACAAAAACTAAAGTGCTTTAAACCAGCTTGTGTTAAAGCAATTTTGTCAGCAGTTTGTTTGCTTATATACCGGTTATCATTATTTGTGTGATGAATACCTTATTTTACAAGACTAGTTTTAAATATTTGCTTTTAAATGCCTTCGGTTTGTTTAAATTTTAAAATATTTCGGAAATAGTTAACAGTTTTAATTGATTTTTCTCAACATTATAGGTATAATTTTAGTGAGTACTTAGCATATTTGAGTTAACAATAACATACTGAAAATTTTCTTAGGTATTTTTTATTATTTGAAATCTTTATTCAATTAATAAATTATATGAATTAGAATTGTCAAAAATTAACTTGTTTTTCTCTATCTTGCATCTGACAAATATATTTACCAAACAAAAAATTATATAAGGAGAATTATGAAAAAAGTTACAACGTTTTTAATTTTACAATTTATTTTTGTGTCATTTGTTTTTTGCGGATGTTCTAGAAACACTATTTTAAACGATACGGAAAATCTTACTTATTATTATAGTAAAGAAAATTATAGCTCTTTGATTGATTTGATTCAAAAATATAATATATCTTGTTCAGATGAATCTTACAAAATAGAGATTGTTGAATTTAAGACAGAGAGTGAAATGAATATAAAAATGTCAACAGAGATTATGTCGGGTGAAGGTCCTGATATTTTTTCCCTTAGTCAAAAGCTTCCCTTTGAAAAATTAGCAAGCAACAATATTATTGCAGACATTAATGAAATTATTAATTCGTATGGATATGACATAGGTCTTTCCAGTTGCAACAGGACAATTATGAATGTTGGTGTAATTGACGGTAAAAGATATTTTATACCTTTGTTCTATTCACCTGATGTTTTTATAACTACAGAGGAAACACTTAATAAGTACAATTTAACATCATCTGAATTTTCTTTTAAAGCATTATCTGAGAAACTTTCAAAAAATAAAAAAGAATATTCTCTTTTTGGAAGTGCCGATGATAATATTGCCTTTTTTTATTCGTTTTTAGATCAATATATAGATTTTAACAGCGGAAATACAGAATTTAACAGCGATAAGTTTTCGGAAGATTTGGATTCTATCTATAGCTTGATTAAGAATGACACTACCGACGAAAATGTTAATTATTTTTTATATGAAAATATAAATAATGGTGCTTCTATTTTATATAAGGAAATACCTGCTTTTAGTGGTATAGTAAGGACATATTCGTGTTTAAAATATTTAGGATCAACTCCTGTGTTTGTAAATAATTACAATATGGATGATGATTCAATTTCTGCCTCTACAGATGTTGGTATTGCCGTTAATGATAATTGTAAAAATAAAGAAAAATTACTGCCTTTCATTAAGTACTGTTTGTCCTGTGATGTGCAAAAAAATATGAGTGAAGAATGTATGTATTTGCCTGTAAACAGCGATGCTATGGAAAAATGCATTGATTCAATAGATGAAGTAATAGATTTTGAAGATATAATTGTTAGTGATAAAGAAAAAGCTATTGTTGAAACTGCTGAAAGTGCGGCGATAAGAGATTATAAATATATTATAAACAACATAACAAAATGTAACTTATATAGCTTTAATTATTTATCGGATACTTATTTTAATTCTTCGGTAATCAGTGATATAGTTGATAAATATTTAAACGGGGATATTTCAAAGGAAAAGTTTATTCGTCAGCTCTCGGCGGCAACGGAAATTTATTTAACGGAATAGACTAAGGATAGAATTTAATTATGTTTACACGCTTTTTATTTAAACCGCATAAATATATTAAAGTCATACTAGCTATACTTTTAGGTGTTATAGTAATTACTTCATTTTCAAGTTGTGCAATAAAAAATAACAGCGAACAAAATCATCTTGTTTATTACACATTAAATGATGAAGATTCGGTTTGTGTAGAATTGATACAAAAATATAATAATTATTGTCTTAAAAACCTTGAGGAGTCATATCAAATTGAAATTGTGGAATTTGATTCGGAAGATACTATGCTTACAAAAATATCAACGGAGATAATGGCGGGGAAAGGACCCGACATAATTTCATTGAATCAAAAATTACCTTTTGAAAAGCTGATTGATAACTGTTCATTTGCGGATATAGATGAGCTTGCGGAATTATACAAATCCGATATAGATTTTGATGACTATAATTCAACAATAATGGATTGCGGAATTTACAATGGAAAGCGATATATTATACCTATAGCTTATTGCCCCAATATACTTATAACAACTCAGGAAATATTAGATAAATATAATCTGGAAAATACTAACTTTTCATTTAAAGAGTTAGAGATACGGTTATCTGACAAAGACCATAGTTATGCGCTTTTTGGAAATAAAGATGAAACATATAAGTTCTTCTTGTCCTATGTTAATGAATATGTGGATTTTTATAATAAAACTACAGAATTTTCAAGCGATGAATTTACCGAGAGCTTAGATTATATTGGAAAAATGATTAGGAATGATAATTCAAGAAAAGAAGGAACTACTTGGGATATAACAGGTAATTATTTGTTTCGTACTTCACAATTATCTTTCGACGGTTCTATGATGAGTACGCTAAATTCTTATTTTTATATTTATAATAATAACAGCACGCCGGTTATTATTCCAAACTACAATAAATCAGCATTTGTTCAATGTGGTATTGCATTGAATAATAATTCAAATAACAAAGAAAAAGCATTGGCTTTTATTCAATATGTTTTAAGTTATGATATTCAAAAATTATGGAGTGAAAGCAGCTCATCACCATCAATAGTGGTAAGGGCACTGCCTGTAAATAAAGCTGCTTTTGAAGATGTAATTGACCATACGTCAAAAAGTGTATATGATATTAATGATGATGGAGAGTATGAGAAATCTGAGGAAGAATATTCAGATGAAATAAAAACTAAGTTTTTTAATGAATATTTAGATATGATTAACAGTATAAGCAGTTGTACTTTATATGATTATCTGGATTTTGAAAATACTTATTACAACTCCTCGGTTATCGGAGATGTTGTGAACGATTACTTAAACGGAGACATTTCCAAGGAGAAATTTATTCGTCAACTCACAGCGGCAACGGAAATTTATTTAACGGAATAGACTAAGGATAGAATTTAATTATGTTTACACGCTTTTTATTTAAACCGCATAAATATATTAAAGTCATACTAGCTATACTTTTAGGTGTTATAGTAATTACTTCATTTTCAAGTTGTGCAATAAAAAATAACAGCGAACAAAATCATCTTGTTTATTACACATTAAATGATGAAGACTCTCTGTCTTGGATTATAGAAAAATATAATAAATATTGCATAAACGGTAATAATTCGTCTTTCCAAATTGAGGTAGTTAAATTTAATTCTGAACAAGAAATGTCAACGCAGATATCAACTGAAATTATGGCAGGAAGTGGACCTGATATTATTTCACTTAGTCAAAAATTGCCTTTTGAAAAATTAATTGAAAGCCGTTCATTAATGAATATTTATGATTTGCTAAAAGATTATAATTCTTCAAATGCTATAAATCTTGATGATTATAACGCTAACATACTCAACGCAGGTGTTTTTGATGACAGTTTATATATTGTACCGCTTTTTTATGGAGTTGATGTATTGGTATCTACAGAAGATAGATTAAATGATTTCGATATAAAAGAAAATAACGGCTTTTCTTTGACATACAGTAATTTTTCCGATGTATTTAAAAATTATTTTGCAAATGATAAAGGATATTCATTCGTATCTAATGAGTTGTCAGATTTTTGGTGGTTTGATTATCCTATGCAACTCTTTTGCAGATTTTTAAACAGCTATGTTGATTTTGAAAATAAAGCTGTGTATTTTGATACCGATGAATTTAAAGATAATTTAGATGCAATGACGCAGATGCTGAAGATATCTCAAAAAAACAATACAAATGAATTGTTTGACGGATTGTATATAAATCGGTCATTTCCGTTGATGACAGGAAATTATTCTTATTATCAATCTATAAATGAAACACCCGTAGTTTTTCGTGGATTGACAAAAAACAAAGATGTTAATTCCGCACACATACAGGTTGGATATGCAATTAATAATAATACGCAACTAAAGGAGCAAGCACTTGCGTTTATAAAATATACTCTTAGTGATGAGATTCAAGAAATTGGTGCAACAGCATCAGGAAGTCTGAGCTTTCCTGTGAATATGTCTGTTTACGATAATGCTAAGCTTGTTGCCGGTTCGAGAACGGATGATAACGATGAAATTATTGGGATAGACAACGAGTTTATGAAAGCATATATTGACATTGCCGATAATGTAAACTCTTGTACGCTATATCGTGATGTATCTCATTCGTATTACAATTCTACGGTTATAGGTGATATTGTCGATAAATATTTAAACGGAGATATTTCCAAGGAGAAATTTATTCGTCAGCTCACAGCGGCAACGGAAATTTATTTAACGGAATAAACTGGTATATTATGATTAGATTCAAATGTATATTACAAAATGATGAAACAGATTGCGGTCCGGCTTGTCTGGCCGCAATTTTTAGAAAATATGGTTTAAAGGTTTCAATAGCAAAAATCCGTGATATTGCGGGAACAGACAGACAGGGAACAAGTGCGTATGGTCTTGTTAGGGTGATTGAACACTATGGATTTCAGCAAAAGGTTGTAAGAACTGTTACTTAAAAGATTTAATTATCTTTCAGATGAACAAAAGCAGCAGATTAACATTATGCTCTATGCTTCGCTGATTCTTTCTAATGTACATTTTTACAAAGAAGATTTTCTAAATATTCTGACTGCAAAGACAGAATTTCAGCGCAAAAGGCAATGTCACATTGGATTAATAGTGCTTCAAACTGTGGCATACCTTAAATTCAAAAGTTCGCCAAAACTATGGTTAATTGGCTGACGGGTATCCTTAATTCATTTACATCAAATATCTCATACGGTTTTTCGGAAGTCTGTAACAACAAGATTAAAGTACTCACGCGTAACGCTTATGGTTTCACCAACTTCAAGTGCTTCCGTAATCGCATTCTTCATATTTTCTCACACCAAAATCAAAAATAAGTGGCAACTTAATTATCATCACTTGTTTAAATCAATTTTTCTTTTTACGGTTTTACCCCAGTTATTGACATAGAGCATAAAAAAATTGTGATAGGATAGTTGTTGTCTATGGTGAGGACCTTATTTTATTCAAAAATTTTCAACTTCATTCTACAACACACGATAAAATAATATGTAATGTTGTTTAAAATATTTGCTTACGAAATGCTGTCTGTTTGTTCAAAATTTAAAATATTTTGTAAATTGTTAACTGTTTTAATTGATTTTTCTCAACATTATAGGTATAATTTTAGTGAGTACTTAGCAT